>Ga0208434_1000428_pt1 | contig 20431 bp, 22 predicted proteins | sample 13_taG_FD_184086 | JGI IMG/M metagenome (GOLD analysis project Ga0208434, IMG submission 184086) | Marine viral communities from the Subarctic Pacific Ocean - 13_ETSP_OMZ_AT15268 metaG (SPAdes) (version 2) | ecosystem: Environmental > Aquatic > Marine > Oceanic | place: Pacific Ocean | collected... | reverse complement strand
AAACCAACACTGCCACCGACAATGCCACCGATGGCTGCACCCTCTGCCACATTCTTAAGACGACCTCCAACCTCTCCCAACATTTTTTGAAGACGACCTTTAATCTCTTCGTCATCATCATCAGGTGCTGCAAGAAACTGGGTGATAGCGTTGTTGACTAAAGGATTGTCAAACTGAGTCATAAGGTTGCTTAAGCGTTTCTCTTGTCCATCAAAGGACACGAAGTCAGCAGTTCCACCAGCAACAAAGCCCTTAGTGACTTTCATCGCTGTAGAACCTTGCTTAAGAAGACGAGCAGCAGTAAGTCCCTTGCCAGCAAGCCCCGCTACACCCAATCCTGGAATAAACCCAAGACCGAACTGGACGAGACCTGAAGCAAGACCACCGACCACACCTTCAGGGCGATCAATCAGTCTATCCTCAGACCAACTGTCAGGGATAGCATCAAAGGCTACAACGTCCGCAAGTCCAACGATAGAACGACCAAAGCCCTCTATACCCGCCCCAATACCTTGAAACACATCACCGATGAAACTAGAGTCATCCTCAAGTTCTTGGGGAGTATTTAAGTGCGAGTATTCTGGATCTAGGGCTTCAAACTTTTCGTTGCCATCCTGATCTACAAAGGATCTCGCCAAAGGACGAGAAGCGTATGTGGGACTGCTTTTAAGAAAGTTAGTAGCAGCAGCAAGAGAACTATATTGAGACATTATTCTTGTTCGTTGTTTTGGGAAAGAGGTTTAATGATACCGATGTCGCGTCCTATCCTGAGTTGTTCATCGATGAAGTCTTGACGCTGATCTTCGGTGAGTTGTCCTTTGGCTACCCCAGCAGCAAACGCTCGATCCATCAGTGAGGTATTTCCTTTGTCGTAAGCAACAACAGCTTCAGAACTTATTATCCGCTCGTTGTATCGCTTGAAGTAGTTATCGGCTGCGTCAAAATCTAGAGTAAATGTAGTAGTTTTGCTACTAGGTATTATGATATCGCTAGTTACGTAATTGCCGCCTGAGGCTATACTATTGACTACTACCATGCTTCCCTCAATAACATCAACAGGAAGTCCTGTAAATCTTACGTGTGCTTGAATATAATTTTGTCGGATTTGTAGTTTCTTTAGAGGATCAGAAGTGTTCTTCAAAGTTCTACTAATATCAGAAAAGTAGGAAGGTGATACAGCTTTTCTAGCACCTACAGTAGCAATTTCTGCCATTGAACTTGGAGGTAAATTAGCACGATCAAAAAGAACATCATTATCAATAAGGCTGTTAAAACTGTTAAGATGCCGTTGTCCTCTTAAGAACTTCAAAGACTTAGGGTTAAAGTTATAATCCTTATCAAGTAAGGAGGTTCTAGAAGAATCTTTAAGAAGTTCCTCTTGAGCTAAGTCTATGTTGCTCTCTGTTAGAGCAAGTCCCTTTTCCTTTAGAAGGTTAATAACTTGTTCAGAAGCATTAGGAGGAGAATCAGGAGTTACGATTTGTCCCTTATCCTTTTCAGCTCCAATAATTTTTTGTAAGTTACTTGTAAACTTGTCCTCATACTTAGACCTATAAGCAGGATCTTGAGGATCTAAGGTTTTCAATGCCCATGCGTCTGTTTGTGTTTTTGCTTGTGCCGCATTTACCTTCATAATGCCTTGTAAAGACGCTGAGTATGTTTGAGTCCCAGCAGCATAATTCTCCGTTTTATGTATATCAAGGTAAGCTTTCCCCAACTCTTTTTCGTAAAGTCCTAAAACTGCTTCGTTAGGCTCGGAATGAAAGTCTGCTACTTCTGAAGGGATATTTCCAGAGGCTGCACCATGAGCAGCAACTTCTTGAGCGTGTAGTTGATTCTGAAGAGTGGTTCTGTTCTTAATGTCGTTTTCAAAACTTGATATGGTAGCGGCAAGTCTATTAGCTGTAACAGCGTCAACTTGGTTGTTTTGTTGTGCAGTTACTATTGATTGTTCAAGTTCTGCCAACCTATTTAAAGCATCTTCCTCTTCTTCTTCTGTAGGATCTTCGGAAAGACCAACAGCAATAGCTCTTGCTTGTGCGTTAGTCTCGTTCTCAAACTTCTTACTTTCGTTACCAAGAATCTTGTTTTCCTCACGATCTATTTTGTCCTCTTCAGCCTCGATGCTTTTAAGCATTTCAGTAGCTAAAGTCCTGCCAGTAGCAGTCTTGATAAAAGATTTCCCCTCTACCTTGATTTCGCCAGTTTCAACCAATTCAAGGAGTTCCCTAGCGTTCTCAAGGTCACCATTAGCAAGGTAAGAGTTTGCTCTTGCACTTAGACCTTTGTATGTCGCAGCAATTATTTGATCGTTACCTATACCTTGAGCAGCAAGGCGAGAAGATGAAGCCTCTACCATCCTAGCGATATTGGAGGGAGCTTTAACAGCAAGAGGTTTCCCGTCTTTATCTACCTTTACAACTGATTGAAGTTTCTGTGCTGCAAAATTGTTGTATTCTTCTTTGTTTGAACTATAGAAATCGAGCCTTCCTGGTGCTGGGCCTGTTCCAGCTACTTGAAAAATCTTACCTTCAGGGAACAAATCGCTTGTGACTTTGATGTAGTCTTTACCCTTCAGCCCGTGGGATTTATGAATAGCAACAGTAGGAATATCATTCTCCAATCCTCTATATAACATACCAGAAGACCCACGTTTTTCATCTCCTCCCACCCTAGCCATATTCCCGCTATCTATGTCTTCAGCGGTGGTAGGATCAATTTCTCTACTACCAAACGCTGTAGACCTCAAACCTTCTACAGTAACCGAAATATCCTCCCCTTCAGGAACACCTTGTTGAACTCCTATATCTGAAAGTCCATCTTTTTCTGACTCAAGACTTTGAGTAAGAGCGTAATCTTGTTTCTTACGTTCAGCAGAACCTACAACACCCTCCACTACCTTGGGAATCAAAGCCTCCATCGCAAGGTTGTGGCGTTGAGCCATGAAGCGATTATTAGGATCTTTGATGGTATTGAAGACATCAGGGTCAATAGAGTTCACTAGCTTCTGCTGGACGTAAGAACGAACATCACCGATCTCAGCGATTTGACGAGGTGTAAGATTACGCACCTCACTTTCCACCTTAGTAAAACCAGGTTGAAGAGTGCTTGTGAAATACCTTGAGTATAGTTGTTCTTGGAAGGTCTTCTCCTTACCGAACGAAGCTAACACTCCTTGTGCTTCAACGTCCCCGTCTTGAAACCTTCGTATAACCTCATCAGGAGTTAACTCGTTTGCTTCCCGAACTCCTGCTTGTTGCTGGATGTTCTTAAACTGACCTGTTACTTGAGGAACTTGAGCCAGCACAGCAGACAGTCTAGTGGCTGAGTTCTGGCGGGACACTGGAGGAACGACAACAGTGTATTTACCTCCGCTTTGGATCGTAGGGCTTACAGGGACTTGACCAAGTGAAAGGTCTACTTCAGTCCTGCGTTCGCCTCGGAGAGCTTTGAAAAGTTCTGCTTGGGTCATTAAGTTGTAAGAGATGGAGGTTTAGGAGCGGGTGAGGGCATGGCTTGATACATCGTCATACCAGTTTGTAACCCCTGAATACCTGCTTCAAGAAGGCTTGCTTGCTTGATGGGTTGATTGATTCGTAACTGATTTGAGTAGCTTCTCATACCAGCATCAGACATTCTAAGGTCTGCCTCTTGTTCATTGAACTGCTGTTGCTGATCAAGAGACACAAGGAACCGCGACTTGTTGACTGACAGGTTGTGAAGCAAAGTATTCAGACTTTGTCCTGCAACACCCGCCTCAGAGACCGCTATAAGCCTTTGAGTGCTTTCCTTTTTCATCGCCTCGCGATCAACAGCATCCTTCTTCTGAGCACGGGCGACAGCTTCTTGAGCTTGCCTTGCTCTCATCGAACTGAGTTCTTGAAGGTAACGCTTACGCTCCGCTTGAGATGCTTGACGTTGTGCTTTCTCTTGAGCGTCTGCGGTTTTCTTCTGACCCGCATAAGTGCTTGCGGCACTTGCTACGCCTAAAGCTATTGGGATTAAAGGGTTACACATTGGGTTCTATAATGAATTGAATTAAGTTGTCAGTAAAAGGATGATCGTTGAATTTAGCCCCACAGAAGCGTAGCCATCTGATAGCCACTTTGTTGTCCTTGTGAACCATATTGGTCAAAGGCTTCATGGCTAAAGATTGAAGGCGTTGAACAACCTTCTTGCTTTCACGGGCAAACTCAAAACCTGCGGTCTCTACGAGTTTGTCAGTGGCTAACATCCAAATATAGTCGTAAGACATATTTATGTCTCCGATGCCAAAGCAAGCCAAGGGAGTGTCAGTCTCGTTACACACGATAGTGTAAGAGGCATAGTCCGATTCCATAGATGACTCCAGTGCCTGTAAGGGATCGTGGCCATTCAAGCGACACTCAAGCACATCCATATCTCTCATGTTGTCAGCGACAGGTTTAAAGTCACTTTCAACAGTGGTTCTAATATGAACCTTTTTATACTCTACGTGCTCTGGTGTGGACGTTTGCTTCAAACTCACAGGCTTGGAAGGTTGCTTGGAATGGTGTGTCATTAACAATCTTTATACTGGATTTCTCAGCAGACGTAAAGATTGAGAACGTGAATTTCCCCTCTTCTTTAATAAGAGAGTCAGTAGTGGTCACATTGATCACGTTAGGACTGAAGGTGTATGTATCAGTGTCCCTGAGATACGGAGTTACCTTAACGGAGAACTTGACCGCATCAGCAAAGAACAACGTGCCTGTGCGAAGCTGAAGATTGCCTACCCCTACAGGAGTCGGTGGGTTACCCGTGCGGAACACAGGTTCAGAGAAAGTGTATTCCATGTCGTAACTCAAGCCACTGAACATAGCCTCGTTGTTTGCCATGACGAAAGCAGAAGAGCCTTCAACACGAACAACACTCAGCTTGTTACCGCTTGATGTAACAACCTCGACTTGATCGGTGGAACTAGGAGTAAACCCAAGATCAATCACCCGTTCTTCAGGGATCGTTAAAGTGTCTCCAGCGGAGTCAAACTTCTTGAGACAATCTAGGTGGACAGTGAAGCCTCCCACAGTGTCTGTCTCAAGTCTGAGATCCTCCACGTTCATTTCAAGAAGCAGGGTCTCATTGTTCTTTCCTGCTGTGATGTAAAGCGAACTGTTGATGAAATCGATGCCTAGGACATCAAAGCTAAACTGTAGCTTGCCCCAAGAACTCAGAACCTTTTCCTTGCCGTTGAAGTAATACTTGTAGGCGTAGATCGTTCCTCCCCCAGTGGTCACAAGGATCATGTCCATCGAGGAAGTGCCTGTGATCTTAGCAATGCTTCCTTTCTCAATATAAGCAGGAACTTGGTTGCTGATGTCTACGGACTCATACACCGAGGTTGTAGCGTTCAAACTGAACTCTTGGATGCCAAAGTAAGATCCACGGGAGAACGGGAAGTAAACCGAGGAACCAAGGGCTACAGGGTCTTCAGTAGTGTCCACATCGTAGGACGTAACAGTATCAATGGTGATCGTGCTGTTGGACAAGGGTTCTCCCTTAACAACAAACTGACCACGCTCCCCAAACAACACAAGGTTCTCTTGGAACGTGGCCGCAGATCGCAGGTTTGTTACACGCGATACGATAGCTGTAGCGTCAATAGGAGCAGTGTCCAATGTCTCACGAACTGTGGATCTAAAGAGATTAAATAGATCGCCAGCTGCTGAAAGGAACAAAGAGTCTTCGTAGATGAACCCCAAGCGGTTCTTAAAGAACACAAAGTTGTTGATGGTCTTATCTATAAAGCTAGGGAACGGATTGGTGTTGTCATCACCTACCTCTCGCCTTGCCCAGCCAGTAGACTCAAAAGTAAACGTGTTGAGTGCTGTGTTAACTAGCTGTGCTGGAAGAGTGTCAGAGTCAACATTAGTGTTCACTTCGTAACCTATCGTCTCAACCCAAGCACCCTCTCCGAAAGAAAGACCATCGTTGGCTTCAAATTGAGCGTAGTAGTCATCGTCCTCACTCCTTGCGTCTCCTTTGATCTTGATTGTAAATCCATCAGGAGCAATCGAAGGTAGGTCTGTGATAGCCGATACCTCACGATGCACTACCCCCAAACCCCCGTTGGCAAGGCCGTCTATAGTAGCAATCCTATATTCTTCTGAGTCGTTTCTAAGGATCTGAACGGAACCCCCATAATCTTTGAAGGTGTAATCAGCGTCTAACGAAGAAGCCCTGAGAGCAGTGACAAGTCCTGCGGAAATCACTGAGGTGTCAGCGTTAGCCCCGCTAGTCGAGGCTCCAGATGTATAAGTAACCTCATCACCAGGAGAAAGGGCTTGGATTGGATACGCTATAGAGGTGTCCCGCGAACTTGTTGATTCCCCCGAACTCACAATAGAAACGGAGGTTATCGCACCTGTTGAACTGTCGATGTCAAAGTTAAAGGATGGAGCACCTCTGTTCCAGTTGTAGTCTCCCCAATCCAAACTTATGGGTTCATCAACCGAGTAACCTGTGCCTCCCGAAACAAGAGTGATAGTATCCACTCGCCACACATCAGTCCGAAAGACTCTTCTCTTTACGAAAGTTACAGAAAACGAAGCAGCAGAAAGATCCTCTCCCTCCTTATAAATCCTGATGGTATAGTCTTTTTCGTAGTCGCCTTGTTTGACAAACACCAAAGACTTAGCGGTTTCTTGAGCATCAGACACATCAGCGGTCTTAGCGACAGTAACAGCAGTATTGAGGAAGAAGGAACTGTCTCCGAGCGAAATACCTTTGAACTTATTAAAGGAAGTCGCAGGAGTGGTGTTGACTAGATAATCATTACTGAGAGACGCTCCTCCTGTAGCTCCGTTAATGGTAGCCTCAGTGCCGTCATTCAAGTTGTAGATGTGAAGAGTCCCGTTGTTGCTTGGGTCTGTGCGTGTCTCTAGGATTGCAACATATCGCTCATCAGCACTCCTGTTGATGTGGTAGATAAAGTCACCTTCACGGGCAATGTCGGAAATATTCTTAATTAATCGACATGGAGGTCTCTTGATAAGTCCTCTGGTAACAGAAGAAAAAGCGTTGAGCTGCTCTTCACACTGACCTGCAAATCTGATCGAGGAGGGCTGTTGGCTTACACCTTGAATCAGATTAGGGACAGTAGTGGTGATGTTAGCCATAGTAAAATTTAAGAGATGTTGGTGTTGCGATTGATACCAATGCGACTGTAAGCATCGTAGTTCTTGAAGATGGTGCGATCAGAAGCATCGAACTCCTCATCCTCGAAACTAGCTTTGGCAAACACCTCATCTCTAAGGATTAAGGCTTCAATCTCTCTAGAGCCTACCAAGCGATTGCTCAGTGCTCTTGCAGCCTTAATAGAGATGTAGCGTCTTGCACGTTCTGGAAGCTCCTCAAAGTCCAGAAGGAAAGTGATGTTAACCTTCACCGAGTCCTTTTCAAATATAAAGGTCTGATTGGTGCGGTCAAAAAGCCGAGTGCCACGTTGGACAACATCCACAGATGTATCCACGGCATCGACTGTCATAGTGTTGTCAGGAAGCACAAACTCGCCACTGACGTTTGCTTCCAGCTTGTAATCCTCTGCGGTGTTGAAATGCCACCCTTGAGATTGAACGTCTCTTGAGACCTCATCAAGGATGTCCTTTGCGATTGCAGCGGAAGGCGGGAGACTAGAACTGTCCGCAATGGAGTTCACTGGGGCTTCTGTGATGTAGCCCAGCATCGTATTAACTGCTTCTAGTTGCGTAGTCAAAGTCGCCATGTCTAAATGAAAATTGTGTTAAAAGAAAGAGGGAACGCCCCGCCCCTTTGGAACGAATCCAAAAGGACGGGACGACCCTTTGAGGTTTAGTTGGTGTTGCGGATCTCAAACGCAGCTTCAGGACGAAGGATGCCGTGACCCATTGCATACTTAGCAACGAACAGCGAACCTTGAAGCTCAACCTTGTAGTCCGACTCAGTCGCCAGATCAAGGAGCTTCACAGTGCCTACAGCAGCAGGGTGACCACCAATGATGGTGACATCCGAAAGGTCACCATTGTAACCAGTGCCAGCACCACCAAACACATCGTTGGAAGCGTTGTCGTCATCCTGATCCTGAGAGGCTTCAGCGACAGAAACGTCAGCGAGGTGGTTGGACTTTAAGATGCGGATACCAGCAACCATTGGGATGTTACCAGTAGCAACGTCACCACGACCACCGAAGTCTCGGTTGATCACTTCTTCGCCAGAAGCGAGAAGGGTGTAGTAGTCGGCTGGCTTCAAGATAGCGAAACGCTGACCATCGTTGGGGATGTCATTCTCGTCCAGCTTCTGAGCAGCACTAAACAACTCAGCCTGAAGCTCTGCACCAGTTGCAGCAGTGCCAGCAAAGGTTCCAGCAACGGAGATGCCGTCAGGATTACCAGTGATGGAAGCAGAAGTGCGGGAAGCGGCAACAAGAGTCTTCATCGTAGCGATGTCGAAGCGTTTTGCCAAAGCCTTACCGAGTTCACGGGCATACACCGAGCGAACGTCATAGTGGTTCTTAAGCTCATCGATGTTGGCGATGAACGTAGATGCCACAAGAACATCATCGATGGTGATGACTTTCTCAGCGTGTTTGATAGTGCTGAGATAACCAGCACCTGCATCAGCAATGTTCTCACCTGGGGTGTGATACTGAGCAGTAGCGATTCCTGTCACAGGGAACTGTGCGGACTTACCAGAGGAAATTGTGCGAATCGTGTGAAGGTCTTTCATCACGTTCATTTCCTCGAAAGTGGTCAGGATCTCTCCTGAGAACACCTTTAGAAACAGTGCGGAAGCATCGCCAGCACCATTTACTTGTCCCAAGCGGGACGGAGTAGTAGCTCCATTAGCCATAGTAGTATATTATGTTTTGGGGTTATTCGATGTCTTCAATATAATTGTTTCTGATGGGTTCCGAGTTATTGATTGTCCAATGTATTGGGTCTCATCTTCTGCCACACCGAAGCTCAACTTTTATGATGACTTTGGTTTTTAACACCACCGAAAACAATAGGTGCTTTCGTATAATGGTGAGAAAAGTATTACTTGGTCAGCACTTCCATTTGCGGAGTGCTAACGCTTTGCGAGTAGGGCGACCCTTAGAGTCTTTCATTGGGCCTTTAACTCCCTTCATTCTCGCACAAAAAGATTTCTTACGTGCTGCTCGTTTACCTTTGGGTTTACTTTCAGTCACTGGGGCTTTGAGATTACTACCTGTCTTGCGGTTGTAGTAGCTTCGTCCTTTAGCGGATAATCCTCCACTTTTAGATTTATGCTCCTTACGCAAGGATAGTCCTTTTCTCTTTGTAGCCATGTTATTATTTCTGTGATCCGATTATGATTGCTCGTCTATAACTATAGTCCGAGTGAAACTTTTGACCTCTGCCACTGAGTGTGCCTTCCTCAAACTCATAGACCTTATTCTCCTTCAGGGTTACTGTTGGAGGATCGTAAAGTGCGGACGACTTCAAAGCGGAGTCTTTTCGATAACCGCTCAAGCCGCAGCTTGGCAGAAGGACTGCCATCAGCAGCCAAGGAATCAATTTCATCTTCTAGTTTATAAATAAAAAGCCGCCTCTTGAACTTCAGTGTCTCCACATAGGCTTCAAGGGCGGCTGTTAAAAGTTTTAGCATCTGTTATTGCTTTGCCTTACCAACATTCAGTGCAAGCCACTCAAGGATCTTATAGACCTTGCCTACAACCTTATCGTCCGATGGTGTGGGCGTAAGAGCACAGACCGCAGACGCAGCAGCAACTACAGCAGTAGCGGCTCCCAAAAGCGAATCAAAGTTATCTTTGATGAAGGTGATAGTTTCAGACATAACAAATAAATTTAAATGATAGAGGAGACCGAAAGTCTCTTCTCAATATGGGCACGATACGCAGGGTCTTTACCATACCTTGCGTCTTGCATAGCTTCAGTAACCTGTGCGGTAGAAGTAAACGGAGTAACGCCAGCACCGACAGTGTCACCTTGATAAAGATTCAAAGCCTTGCCTCCATCAGAACTGTAACGAGCGTAAAGACCTCGGATAGCCATAAGAGCAGCATTGTTGTCTCCAGACTCAACTGTAGCGTTAAACACATCTTGCTCGTCTTCGGTCAGGGCGGTGGAAGCCCACTCCGACATAGCTTGGTAGTTAGCCTCACCTCCGACCTCACTCATAAGGCTTTCGGTTTGTTGCTGACTAGAAGCCTCAACGCCATTGATGTAACGCTCGACAAGATCCCTTGAAAGACCAGAAGCCTCCAAAGCATTGAAGGTTTCATCAGAAAGGCGGCCTAACTCAGCATACTCATCAGAGGCACTTTGAATGGTGCTGTTGACATACTCTGAAGGCACAGGGTCTTCGTCAACTGACTGCTCAGTGGTCTCTTCACCTTTAGAGTGATACTGCTTTTCTAGTTCACTGTAAGCCTGTGCAAGATCCTCTGGTGACTGAAACTTTTCAGGTAGCCACTCAGGACGCTCACCCTCTGGTTGCGGTTCGGCGCCCTCGGTGTCCTCTTGCGAGAACTGAGATTGCTCTTGCTCCATACGGGCTTGCTCTTGCATCTCTGCTTGTTCTTCAAGAGAGATGTTTTCAGGTTTAGTGGGTTCGTTAATTTGAACTGACTCCATAAGTAATTATTGTTGTTCTGGTTGTGACTCAGGAGTATCAGCCATATACTGATCATTCAAGGCTTTTATTCCAGCAGGGCCAACTTTCTGAGCCATTTGCATCATCTGTGCTTGTTGTGCTTCTTGTTGCATCTGCTCTGCACTCTTGATGAGTCCTTGAGTCTTGATGCCCAGCGAGGTCGCCCTACGCTTAAAGTATTCTTCAACATTCACAAACTGACCAATGGCTTGTGGGCCTACTACTTGAGCAGCACCAGCAAGGAACAAGTCCAGCTTGGAGAGATCGTTACCTCGACCGAGAGCTTCAACTCCCGTCACGATAACAGTCTTAACAAGATTATTAGGCAGCTTGGGTAGTTCACCCTTCTTCTGCATCACCGACATCACTCGGTTCACCAAGGGCATCTGCATCTCACTTGCCAGAAGCGAGTAGAGACCTCCAAGCGATGACTCTAGTTCTTGGGAAAGCATACGGATCTCTTCAGCAGTCACTCGCTCGGCATTACGGACAACACCCGATGTCAGAAGGAAAGCAGAACCAAGACGATCCTTGATAGCCTCCATAGTAACCTGAGCAGTTCTGAAGTCGTTGAACTTGTTTAGCTGAAGGGTAGTAACATCTCCTGCGTTACCTTGAACGATAGCACCATTAGGACTGTCAGAAAGAGTCTTAGCCCTTGTAGTCCCATTGGGGTTCACAAGGAACAACACCTTGGCTGCGGCTGCACTACCCTCAACGATAGCCCTCGTAAGGCTTTCAAGACTTTGGATATCACCCAGGTATTCTTCTACAAACCCACGACCATAAGCCTCGCCATCAATCCTGCTCAAACGCAAAGGAATGAACGGGTTTTCATCCAAGGGAACTCGACCGCCAGCTTCAGGGATCTCAATGCCCTTAACATCCTGAGAGATAACCCACTCGTCTCCCCTTCGGCAACTTGCCGTATACAGGTCTACTTGAGAGTATTCGTTAAGACCTTCAGGGTCAGAAGCAGCAACACGATTGCGAACATCTTCTGGAAGAGCAGAAAGAGAAAGGGTCTCCTTGGTAGCAACCTTCAACAAGTTGCCCATAGGATCTCTCTTGGTTACAAAGCGATCTAGGTGGAACACCCTGAGTCCTCCATCAGCAGGAAGATAAAGCAAAGCGTTGCCAGTGATGATAAGGTGCTTCAGTGCTTCGTGAATGCCTACGCGATACGAACCCCTAGAGACCTCGGCCATCACTAGCTCTTCCAAGCCTTGAAGAGACTGTTCGATCTCTGACATCAACTCAGGAGGAGTGTTCTCTTCTGCAAGTTTCTTTGCGTCCGCTTGAAGCCTAAAGAAAGGTGAGTTAGGGGGAAGCAAAGCCAACAGGAGCTTAGAAGCTAGGTTGTTGACTCCTCTAGCCCCAACACCGCTGAACGGAGTATCAAGCCTACTGTGAGGCCCAAAGCCCTCTTCAGGCATCACATAAGGCAAGGTGAGGCGGGAACAAGTCCTTGCTCTCTCCAAGTAAGTGTAGCGATGCCCTTCTAAGGCTTCATAAATCTTTTGAGCGGATTGGTGCATAAGCGTTTATGGAGTTACATCTGTAGGAAACCACCCATCAGCCTCCATCTGTGCTGTGGTTCTTAGGTTATTAGACAAGCTAGGAATGTTTAAGCAGACATCCAAAAAGCTCATGTGCTCACCTTTGGAAGCATCGATAGAAGATTCAATAACAGCCAGTTCTTGGTCAGTCACTGAGTCCGAAATGACCTTACAAAACGCTGCTGAGTCGCAGTCTGGATGAATGGGCTGAGTTTCATCATAAACGCAAAGAGCTACTCGCCCGTCTGCGTGAACGTGCCAATCAACATAGTATTTAGTTGAGTCGTTACCAGAAGGTCGGGTCAATAACCACATCGCAGCGGCTAATTCTTTAGCGTATTTCTCGTCTTGACTTAGAAGCAGGTATTTCATGTTAGACTAATTCCGTAACGTCCAGCAATGTTGGACTCAATGTCGGCGAGGTTTGATGATTGGTCGGTAAGGTAAATAACAACTTCAGAAATTGTGCCGTTCCAAGGCAATGTAACTGCTGCGGCTACCGAACCAATACGCCCGTTGATTGTTGCGTTTGTATCTGCTCCTGAAAGCGTGGTTCCTCCAGACCCGTCAACGTATGCCGTCAAATCAGTTCCTGTGTATTCACCAGTAAATAACTGCACATCAGAATTGTAGTTTTGAGCCGCCTTGACAGCATTAGTCCTGTGGTTCATTAGGCCAGAACTTAGCCCAAGCATAGTAATCCCGTCATTGCTGGCATCGCGGAAGTCGAGAAGGAATTGATTTGAGCTATTGTTGACAGGTTCGCAAACAGCAGACATTAAGTGGGCAGAGTTTGAACCTGTGGCAAATGGCATTTGCAGGTTGTCATTGCTTCCATCAAATTGGATGGTTGCCTTGCCATTAGAGTCTAAAATAACCGCTCCGTTGTCTATGACTTTTGGTTGCTGGCTGGCAGTAGTCTGCGTTGCGTGTTGCCCGTTACCGCTTTGGTCATACCAAGTTGTAACGTATGCATTAGTGGAACTTGCCCATGTGCCTAAATCACCAGCAAAAATTTCTGCTGCCGTAAAGTCTTGCTCGGCATTGTCAGCTTCCCTTCTTGCTCGAATGACGTTGCCGCCAGTTCCTAAGTCTTGCAGTGAATATGCTGCATAAGCTCCAGCAGGGTAAGAAAAGCCACCCGCAAGTCCCGTCAAAGGAGACGTAGGGGATTGCGTTAACCCTCGCGTGTTCTTTTGCGTGAGTTTGCCATAAAGGTCAGTAGCGAGATATGTCTCGTAACTTCTTTTATAGCCTTTCGATGATCGCATTAAAGTAAGATGGGCTTGATTACTACAGTGATGTCAAAGCTCGACCCTGCACTAGCAACCGACACTGCAATGTCAGAAACTGGGGAAGTAAACAATGCACCTCCTTCAGCAGTCAAAGTAGTGTCCTCACCGACTGCAACATAACTCGATCCTACCTTGTGCTTCAAAGTAACAGTAGCTCCGTTGAAAGTCCCCGATACTAGGAAAGCATTGGTCTTGCCGTTGGTAGGATTGATTGCGGGAGTGGTAGAACTAGTAAAGGTTCCTGCACCTCCCGTAAGGTTAGCGTAAACGATATTCTGATCAGTAGATTGATTAGCCATGATGTTAATTAGTAAGGAATGTTACTGCCTACCTGCGAAGAGTCACCTACAGCAACAGTGGGTCTCCTGAGAACCAAAGCTGAAACTCCTGTTTTCTTGCGTTTTGGAGCAGATCCTTGAGAAGGAGCACTGACTTGTTCAGCGACAGCAGTAGGAGGTGGTGGAGGAGTGACAGGCTTAGGAGCAGGAGGTGTCTTCATTGAAGGCATACACATGGCAGTCTTAGGTATTAGGGGTTGATGAGTAGGAGCGTTCCACCTGTTCATGGTGGAGTTGACGAAGAAGAGCAACAACAGCACGTTGTCCGCTATAGAAGTCGATATACCGAAGTTCATCAAAAACAGAAAAGTCCTTGGAAGGTATTCTGCCCTCCAAGAACTTTACAAGATCAGTCGGTATATTTGGGATATATTCATCCATAGCGTCTTAATATGGGTCTTGTTAACGCTTTGGCATCTTCAAGATTGCGTAGCATTAAGCTGATCAAAGGCTTTTTTAAGTGCTTTAAGTTCTTTCAGCGACCTTTCGTGACACCAGCGGATCAGGTGAGCACGTTCAGAAAAGTCGTGATGAGGACTGCGTTTCGGTTTCGATCTCCTTGTGGGTCTTACTGTTTTGGTTTCCATAGCTTTACTTTGTTTGTTTGTTGATTGTAGTCACCTGCACGAAGGATACGTGCCATACGAGCGTTCATCAGGGCATCTCCTTCATCCATCCCCGCTTTCTCGTAAGCGTCTTTGATGGTCTGCCAAGATGCACCATTCTTATCGAGGAGTTTCTTTGCGGTCTTTTCACCTACACCAGGAACTCCTTTATACCCGTCAGTCATGTCCCCCGAAAGGGTCTGCACAAGGTGATTGTAGTCAGCTTCCTTCTCTTTGATAACAAGCATCTCCTCCGAAAGAAAGTTATACCACTCGCAAGGCACAGTCTTGAAGTCCTTATCTCCACTCACAAGAGTGTAATTATTCGCTGGGTCAGATCCAAGGATTCCTAGAACGTCATCAGCCTCTAGGCGGGGCCAACAGTGAGTAGGCCAAACCTCTGAAGCCCACTCCCGAAGAGCATTGATCCCCAAGGGAGACCTCTTATCTTTTCGGTGAGCCTTGTATTCTTCGTTCAGTTCGTGGCGAAAGGTTTTCTTTTGGCTGAACGCAAGCTCAACATCAAAGCACCCGATGTTTATAGATATCTCATCAACCAAAGAAACGAAACAATCCTTGAGATCCGAGAAGTCTGCGTGAAGCGTGAAGATATCGTCATCCCATTTGATCTCTTTTTCAGAGGCGAAACAGGCTCGATAAAGGATCATGTCCCCATCAAATAGTAGTTTTTTAGTAGGCATCTGAAATGATTACGTCTGATAGTTTAAGTTTCACAACTGCTTCGACACAGGCTAAGGCAATAGTCCAGATGGTTTCATCATCTGAGCATCCCATCCCGTCCCAACCACATACCCGTATGGAATACTTGGTTACATCTCGCACCTCTCCATACACCCGACACAACGGAAGAGTCCCGTCTCCACCTTCGCAGTGGTCAAAAAACTCTACTTGAACTTTGTCGCCTTCTTTAATTTTTCCTTTTAAATCAATCATAATCTTCTACTTCATAGTCTTCTACTTCGTCCCAAAGAGCTTTGAGGGCTGAGTCTCTCAACTCTTCTACGTATACACTCCCTCCTTCAGGAGTAAGGATGTCATCAAGTTCCATCGAGGCACTCGTAGGTGGTTCACTGCGTTTGCCGTCTTGCCACCCTCCTTCGTCAGCAGGGGCATAACGACCTATCGCTACCAACTCACGGCATCCCTCTTCATCATGGAAGAGTGCGTTAATAGTTTCAGTTATCATGTGTTTCAAGTTCAGTTGATTCAAGGGGCCAAATAAAACCACCTTCCATTTCTTCTATGATTTTCCCAAGTTTAATTACCTTCGTATCAAGTTCTAAGGCTCTTTTAGCAAGTTCCTTGTAAGCTATCGAAGTAGTAGCATAGGGGTGTTGTGCTTCGTGCTTGTATACCATTAGTTGTGTTTCTGTAGTCATAAGATCAATGTGTTTCTGCCCAAGTGTCTCCGAGGTGATACTCTCCATCCAGCTTGCATCTGAATTTCAACTTCTTACCAGCGAGAGCAATGCACTCAACAAAGGTCTCACCTAAGAGATCCCCGTGCTCTGGAAGGCAAGAGAGCTGAACTTCGTCATGGATGTTGCCGTGCATCTCATAAGGTGCTTCTGCTCGTTCAGCAAAAAGAACCAAAGCCTTCTTCATAATGACAGCACCCGCTGATTGCAGCAGGAGGTTGAGGGCTGAGTGTGGACTGCGACAAGGTAGCTTGCGACCATCCAAGCCTGTAAGATAAGGCCGCTTCTCCAAGCTGGATTCAATAGCTGTAGACAGCTTCTTGATCGCTGGGATCTTATTCATAAAGGACTGCTTGAGTCTCCTTCCCTCCTTGCGAGAACCTCCAACAATCGAACCAATCTTAGCGTCCCCTGCACCATAGAGGAAAGCGTAGATGAAAGTCTTAGCGTGATCCCGTGTGGGTAGACCTGCAGCCATTTGGTTGGCACTGTGAATGTCACCACTGAGGATCTCGTTGGCATAGTGACCTTTATCCCATTGGGCAAGGTAGTGAGCCAAGCACCTCAACTCAAGTCCACTTGCGTCTACGCCCACAAGAACTTTGCCCTCTGGAGCAGTAAACAACTCTCGGCACTCTTTGCCATAAGGAGCACGGGAGGCAGGAACCTGGGCGATGTTGGGGCGATTGTGGGTGCATCGACCAGAGATAGCCCCGTTGGTATTAATCTGCCCGTGGATTCTTTCTCCCTTAAGTAACTTAAGCCAAGCGTTGTTGCCCTCGGCAATCTGACCAAGCCTTTTAGTAAGCAGTAGATATTGCAAAAGCATATCAGCTTCGGGAGTGCCTATGCCCCTCAAGACTGCTTCATCAATCTTAGGACGCTTGCCGTCATACTTCTCAGGCTTCCACCCTGCTTCCATCAATCTCTCAGCGATCTGATCACGACTGTTAGGATTAAATGGAATGCTCTTCGTTTTGTTATCCATCTTAACTGCACTGTCAGCGAACTTCTGCTTCAGCTTGACTTCTTTCAACTGAGCTTTCAAAGCAGTCTTGGTAGCAGCCTCAAAGGTCTTGCCATCCACTTCCACTCTCCATCCTTTAGGAGTCTTGGTTTCTATCACCTGTGGAGCGAAAGTGTCTTGCAACTTAGCTTGGAGATCAGCACGTTCTGCCATCAACTTCTCGGTCAACAGCTCAGCCTTGATGATATCGAAAGGCCACCCGTTGTCTTCTTGTTTAGAGATGATCTCAGCAAAGTCATGCTCAAGGTGTAACATATCCGAAGAGGGCTTCTGATTGAGAAGGTAATCAAACAAAGAAGCAGTGACCTTAACATCCTGCTCACAGTAATCCTGCATCTCTTGAGACCACATAGTCCAATCCTCAGTGTCGCCATGCTCACCCTTGTGAACTCCCAAACGATACCCCCAAGCCTTGAGACTGTGACGACCTCTGAACTGGACGGGTAATCTTGTTTCAGGAAGTTTACAATCATCAGACATCAGGTCTGGATAGATGCACGAAGACATCACCTTGGTATCTAGGACTTTGGCATCAAGGGTATAACCGAGCTTACGCAAAGCAGGAGCATCAAAGCCTATCGCGTTGTGACCGCAGATGTAGGCTGCGTTGTTGAGCATATCGATCCCCTCTTGGATGTTGTCCTCTTGAGAGTTGAAGGACTTCATAACACCTGATCGATGATCCATGATGCTAATACAATGCAGATCCTTAAGACCTCCAAGGGTAGGCCAATGATCGATAGCATTAGTCTCAATATCAAAGAAAAGGATATTGTGGCGTTTCAGTTGTTGTTTAGGATTATCTTTCATCATATCGAATCGAATGTGTATTCACTCATCCTGCCAGTGTCAACATCGAACTGGAGGTTACTTGCAATACCTGTGTCCCCGCTGAAACGATTCTTGAGAACCCGCAGGGTAGTAACGTGTTTCTGCTCCTGATCCTGCTGGTTACGCTCAAGCCCTATGACCATGTCCGAAAGCTGGGCGATGGCAGCAGATCCTCTCAGGTGAGCAAGAGATGTGTTAGCTCCTTCCTCATGTCCCCTGCCATCAGCAGGTCTCTTGAGGTGGGACACAAGGATAAGACCGATGCCTGTCTCCTCCACCAAAGCACGTAGCTTGGTCATCACGTTGTCGATCATCCTTCTTTCGTCCCCGTCTCCGTTACCAGAAACAACGATGCTGATGTGGTCGAGGACTACGTAGGAAACCTCCATGACCTTTGCCATGTGAGCGATGTGAGAGATCAACCTGTCAGCATCCAAACTTCCCCAGTGATCATAAAGCCAGAACCTTCCCGATCCTATGGTCGCAGCATACGCCTCTTCAAAACCAGGTTCACTCTTGATGCTCGATGGATCAAGGTGCAGTTGCTTGCCCATCTCAAGACCTATGATGCCGAGGGCAGTCCGCTCAACAGACTCTTCCAGTGCGATGTATCCGACTGCTGTATCGGTCTCGGTCACAAGACTGTGAGCAATGATCCTACACACTTGGCTTTTACCTATGCCACTCCCTGCACAAAAGGTAACAATCTCTCCCCTCCGTAGTCCTCTGGTCATCGTGTTGAGACCATCAAATGGATAGGGAACTGACTCAGCATTCTTGGGATTCAAGATCCTTGTAAGAAGATCGTCACCACTAACAATCGCATCAGGGCGCCACGGGATAGCTTGGAAGATAGCGTGAATGATGTCCTTGCCCTTGCCATTCGTAAGACACTCGTTGGCATCCTTGAGCGGTAGCCTTGCTACTTTAGCACGACCTTGAGGAAGGAGTTGGACTACGCTTTCTACAGCTTTGCGTCCTTGCTCATCCTCATCAAACATAAGGATAACCTCCTCCCACATACTGAGCCAACTGTGGTTTGCTTTGAATACCTTGGCAGCAGAGGAGCACCCCGTGGGTATGGACACTACTGCCCACTTGTTATCTTGAACTTGGCTTACTGAAAGTGCGTCAATCTCACCCTCGGTGACTACCAACTTCTTGCCTCCCATAGGAAACAAGTGTTGCCCGAAGAATCTCGTAGAGATGTCCCCAGCGATCCTGAAGTTCTTGCCCTCGAAACGCAGCTTCTGCCCGACAATATTCTTGTCATCGTCTCGGTAGTCCGCGATGTGGCAAGCCCTGCCATTCTGTTCGCCAACTCGGTAGCCCATTCTCTTACAAGTCTCCAAGGTAATTCCTCTTGGAGTTATAGCTTTGTAAGCTCCGTTAACAAATTCTGGTATGCCCGAAGGCTTCTTTATTTTCATCATAGTTTTCATATCTTCTTGAGGCTTGTGATAAGTCTCACAAGAGTGGCAGTAGGTGCTGCCATCAGTGTTAATCGTAAGTGCATCTGATGAGCCGCAATCCTCACACGGCTGATGCGTTGCTAAGTAGTCCATGCTTTTGGGACAGTCATCTCTGACCAAAGGAAGTTGTGCTTGTCACACCACGCTCCATAAGTGGTCTTGGATCTTTTTGATAAGGTGTTGCTTGCTCTCATAAATACGAATCGGATATCAGCATCAGGGTGCTGCTCCTTAATCAAAAGGTGCTTCATCCTGTCTGACCCTGTGAACCTTCCCTTTGCCTCAATGATCACACCATTGTGCAAAACAAAGTCAGGAGTGTAATGGTGCGTCTTGTAATACTCAAAACGCAGCGACTCGTATGTAAAAGAAACCCCCGACCTTTTCAGGTCGAGGGCTAAGTTCTTTTCAAATTTAGAACGGAACGTCATCAGTTTCCTTCATGGCATCATCCAGATCCTCAGAGACGTAACCACCCTCTTGAGAGTCAAAGGCAAACGAATCGGAACCACCAGGATTGAACTCAACCAGATCAATGACCTGTGCTGCTTTCAGACGCAAGGTGTAACCAAATCCCAACGAAGGAACGAACCACGCTGTAGGCTCTACTCCGAGACGCACCTTCGACCCATTGCCGACATTCGGTGCATCGTTCATCTTCTTGCCTTGAGAATCAAACAGGGCAACAGTGAAGTTCAAAGTGCCTTTGGATGTCTCCTTCTTTGCAGCTTGCTTTGCATATACCTCATACTCCCCGTCATCATTAACACGTAAAGGAACAGTCGGTGCTTTGCGAAGCTGCTTCTTGCCCATCTCCTTACAGAAACGAACGTATTGTTGATCGAGCCAAGGCTCCAGCTTGCTTTCAAGCTCAGTGTAATCCTGTTCTTCAAGGATCAGCTTGCACGAATAAACACCATTCTCATCGAACTTGGTGTCAGGTTGATTCAATCGCGGCCAACGAGCCACGCCTATAGGAGTTGTAATACTACTCATGTTATTATTGTTTGTTGGTTTTGTTTTCTGACAGCACGATTAGCTGAAGAAATATTTAGATTGCTTAAGAAGTTCTGGATCGAATGTTCCAAACTCAGGCACACTCGGAACGTCAGTGCCGTCCATCTTCCATTCCGAAGCAAGGGAGTCAAGGATGCTTTCTGAAAACATTGCAGAAAATGAGTCTTTTATTGAATCCGCAAGCACTGGACACTTTGGAGCGTGTGTAGCGTAGGA
>Ga0208434_1000426_pt1 | contig 20482 bp, 27 predicted proteins | sample 13_taG_FD_184086 | JGI IMG/M metagenome (GOLD analysis project Ga0208434, IMG submission 184086) | Marine viral communities from the Subarctic Pacific Ocean - 13_ETSP_OMZ_AT15268 metaG (SPAdes) (version 2) | ecosystem: Environmental > Aquatic > Marine > Oceanic | place: Pacific Ocean | collected... | reverse complement strand
ATGTCCATTCTATTCTCTCACCTCTGTTAAAAAAGACTATACATAAATAATATGAAATGGTTTATACCAGGCAATGTGCCTTCAAGTAAAAATGGAAGACGTTGGACAGGCAAGTACTTCATAGCTAGTAAAACAGTTATGAAATATAGAAAGGACACTACATCCTACTATAAGAAATATGCATCTGAGTTTAGAAAAAAAGCAAAGAAGCATAAACTACCTGTGAAAGTAGCCTTCACATTTATACGCGGAACAAAACATAAATTTGATTATATAAATCCTGCACAAACTGTACAGGATGACATGGTTAAGAATGGTTGGATTGAGGATGATAACATGGAACATATAATTCCTGTTTTCAAACCCTATCAATATGACAAGGAAAAACCTGGAGTAATAATTGAAATCTTAAAAAGATAAATGTCCTTAGATGAATTTAAGTCCATACATCAAATGCTTTGTGGAGAAGAAGAAGACTTTAATGTTGCCTTTTCCAATATAGAAAATCTATGTCTATCTAAAGAGGTTTTGTATTTAATATACAAGATAGCACCAAGAAGATACCATGAGAAGGTTTGCTTCTATGATTCAGATGTCCCATCAAATATATCTGAAGATCTTCAAGAGATAGTTACATACATTAATAACCAAATACATAAATAATGATTGCAGATTTGTTATCAAGAGTCAGTAAGAAATTGCTGTTCTCTGAACCATTTTATGGTTTATTTCTAGTGGGTTTGAATAAAACCTTCAGTAAAGATATACCTACAGCAGGTGTAAGTAAACAAGGATTAAACGCACAGTTAACTGTTAATCCTGAGTTTTTTAGTGATTTACCAGATAAACATAGGATTGGTTTGTTAAAGCATGAGTTATTGCATATATCCTTTGGTCATCTTTTAAGTCGTGATAAGTACCCGGATAAAGAGTTATTTAATATAGCCGCTGACTTGGAGATCAATCAGTATATTAATATAGAGTATCTACCTGAAGGTGGTATAACTATGGATAGCTTTCCTGAACTTAGCTTAAAGGGAAGAGCTGGTACTGATTACTACTATAATGAATTAAGTAAAAAGAAAGGCACCGGACAATGCCCAAGTCTTGATTCTTTACTTGATAATATGAAAGGTTCTCCTTATGAGCATACTACATGGGATGATTTTGAAGATTTGCCTGATGCTGAAAAGAAGCTTATTGAAAAGCAAATAGAACATCAAGTTAGAGAAACTGCTGATGCGGTTGAAAAGAAGAGTGGTAATGTTCCGGGAGAACTAGCTGATCTTATTAGAAGACTTCGTCATATTGAGCCTGCTAAGTTTGATTGGCGTAGTTATCTTAGAAGATTTGCTGGTAATTCATCAGTAGTGTATACAAAGAAGTTAAGGAGAAAGTATAATAAAAGATATGCTGCTAATCCCGGACTTAAGATTAAGTTTAAGAATCATATATGTGTTGGAATAGATACATCAGGTTCAGTAAATAATGAGGAACTCAAAGAGTTTGTCAATGAGTTAAATCATATGCATAAAACAGGACATAAAATTACTGTTGTCCAATGTGATACTAGAATAAATAGTATAGAAGACTTTAATCCTTCAAAGGATTTTGAAGTTAAAGGTAGAGGTGGTACATCATTTCAACCTGTAGTAGATCATTATAATAAACATGGGCGTTATACAGCGCTAATATATCTAACAGATGGGGAAGCTTGTTCGCCAGATGACTGTCCAAAGAATACTCTTTGGGTTCATAGCAGTGTATCTAGAGTAAATGAGGATCTCCCTGGATTAAAAATACAATTAAACTAAAAAAAATGGCAGAAGTAAATTTAAACATTGATGATTTAAAAGGTTTTATGAACCACATTGTAAGTAACAATAGATTCCTTCAAGAGTCTGGCAAACTACCTGTATCTGTTGAGGTATTGGGTGAGTCAGGTATTGGTAAAACTTCAACAGTAAAAGATATTGCTAATGATATGGATCTTGATTTTGTAAAATTAAATCTTGCTCAGATTGAGGAGCTAGGTGACTTGGTTGGCTTCCCTGTAAGACAATTCCAATTATATAAAGAAAAAGAAGTTAAGCAGAAAACTTCAGACTTAAACTATGCAACAGCAGCTGCTCCAGCAGTTAAGAAGAAAGTTGGTCAGTGGGTTGATGAGTTAGCAGTTGAGGAATATCTTAGACAAGGTTGGAAAGTAACAGGTAAGAATAGAATGTCTTACTGTGCACCTGAGTGGATATCAGACAAAAAGAAAGGTGGTATCCTTTTACTTGATGACTGGAATCGTGCTGATGTTAGATTCATTCAAGCTGTTATGGAGTTGGTTGACCGTCAGACTTATATCTCTTGGTCTTTACCACAGGATTGGCACATCATTCTAACTGCAAACCCTGACAATGGAGACTATATGGTAAACTCTATTGACTCTGCACAAAAGACTCGTTACATTACAGCTAACCTAAAGTTTGATGTTGATGTATGGGCTCGTTGGGCTGAGACTGCGGGTATTGATGGCCGTTGTATTAACTTCTTATTATTACACCCAGAACTTGTAAGTCAAGAAACAAATGCAAGATCAATTACTACTTTCTTTAATGCAATATCAAGCTTTGATAGCTTTGAAGATAACCTACCAATGATTCAAATGATTGGTGAAGGTTCAGTGGGTGATGAGTTTGCATCTATGTTTACAACTTTTATTAATAATAAGCTAGATAAATTGGTTACTCCAAAAGATCTACTAACAAAGGATGATACAGTACTAAAAGATCTACAAGGTTGTATTGGTAAAGATGATAGCTATCGTGCTGATATTGCATCAATACTTGCAACAAGACTTTCTAACTTTGCTGTAGTATATTCAAAGGACAACACAATTAGCCAAAAGATCACAGACAGATTGGAGACCCTTTGTACAAAGGATTACTTTACTAATGATCTTAAGTATCTAGTTGTAAGAACTATATTCAATGGTAATAAGGCTAAGTTTAATAAACTAATGATGAAGCCTGAAATAATTAAAATGACAATGGCATAGTATGGCAAGTAAATCGGTATATCAGGATTATAATCCAGAAGCAATTAAACATTTTGACTTAGAAGGGGAGACTTACAATCTCCCCAATGGGTCTGTATTAGTAACAGATGATGTTACAACATATAATAAAATAAAAGAAATACTTATGGAGCCTAAAGTAAAGAAGCTAAGTGGTTTTAAAAAGGCTTTTATACTACCCGGTTGTCCTATTACACAGGATAGACTTAAGAGTGCTTTAAAAGAACATAAGATTACTGTTACAAATGATTATGAATTAGCAGATGTAATCATAACGCATAATGATTTTTACTCTACATTAAGCAACAATGAGAAGGTTAAATCAACTCTTTGTATGGCTCGTTTAGACAACTTTTCTTCTTATAAAGATAATGGTGAATGCTATATATATCAGGAAGATAGTTGTGATTACACTAGTTGGAATTTACCTAACGAGGAAAGTCTCTATGATGAAAGGTTTATAACCGGAATGGCTGTAAACTTAGCATTTCTTATAGAGTCAGGTGAGGTTAGTACTATTAGTGCTGATGGAGCATTACACTGTTCTAGCAACAGGACGGTCCTAACCTTAGATATAATAAAACAAATTGAAGATTTGTATTTATCGTACAACAATGATGATAGAGAAATGGCTAATCAGTTAATAGTTACGGTTGATTATGATACAAACCCTCATCTGTTTTGGAAGCTTTCACAGAATATATATAGCCAAATGAATGTAGGGAGAAATAAAGATCTTAAGTATTATGTAGATGCAAGTAAAATGTATAAAAATTATTGCATGAGTGCAGAACAAAAAATACTAGATCTTGAAAGAAGGGATGAGCTTACAAGTGAATCTTTTAGATTTCTTGAAAAAATATGCAGAGCGGAAATCAATATACACAATAGGGAGTTATATGTGTTTAAAGTAAATGTAAAAAAAGAATATAGAAAATATTTAAAACTAAGTAAATGAAATTTTTTAAGGTGACAACTGTAGAAATAAATGCAGGAATAAATAGTATGGTGACAACACGGAATATTATAACAAAAAAAGTAAGTGATATACTTGCTATACCTAATACGTCAAATTATCATCAAGATTATGGTGATTTAAAAAATAAGGTTATAAAAGTAAAAGGTTCTACTATAAAGGATAAAACTTTTTATAGGTATCCAAATCTATCATTACCAAGAAATAAGGTTGATCTTTTAAAGGAGAAGTATAATGTATCAGTAACAAGAAGTAAAGCTGCTGCAGATTTCAAAGTAGTAAGCCCTGATACTATAAGACGTTTAGGAGATATGTTTTATTCTTCAATAAACGGATTTAATGATAAGGCCACTTTAATGAAGTATTTAAATCCATTAAGAGGTTATTTTACAGATTCAGCTTGGTCTGTGATGTTGGAAATAGCTGATGATATTAATGAAGATAAATGGGTAAGTATAAATGTTCCATATATGTATAATACTCCTTTCCCTATCATGTATAAGGCTATAAGAAAGATTGAGTATGCAAAAAGCTGCCGCTCTTTGTCTACTTTAAAAGATCATGATTTTATTGCAATTAAAGACAAAGATCTTATTGAGGATATTTTTAGCTCTAACAACTTAGTACTTGATTCTGATATATTAGAAATATGTAATGAGGATTCTATTGTAATTGATGCTGTTCAGTTTGAAAATCTAATTGGAATGGTTAAGTCTGATGATCTTGATGACACTTCAGTTGCATTAGAAATAATGGCAGCATCCAATCTTACTAAGTCTATGGGTTCTATTGCATATATATTTGAATTCTATCTTGACCATTTAAAAATGGGATCTAATTGGAATCATATTAGCGTAAAGGCTCTAAGAAAAGCAACATCAAAGTATCATGGGTATGGAAGTAACGATAGATCGTATAAGTACTCAAGGTTTATAAAGAAGATTGCTGAGGATGATTGTCTTGATGAGTTTATATTTAAGCAGGTTGCTAAGGATATATTTGATAATATAATTAACAGGCAGTTTCCTGGTGAAGCATCTCCTTTTGATTTTAAAATAAGTGATATAAGGCTTAAAGATAACTACAAGGAGTTGCTTAAAAAGCCTGAACTTCAATTAGAAGGTATGTTAGATTTACCATTTTAGGGGTAGCCATAATTGATTGTTATTGGGTGTGTGAAAGCACACCCACCCCTTTTTAAATATTTTAATATGGAATGTATAATATGTAAAAAAGAAATAATAGGTTACTCTCATAATGCAGAACCAGTTGCTAAGGGCAAGTGTTGTGTAAGATGTAATCATAATGTTGTAATCCCTACAAGAATAAAATGTGTAGTGGAAATATATAAAGAAGCACAAGATGATTAAAGTTCAAAAGACTAAGACTTTGGTTACTAAAGACAATAACAATAGCGCAAATTGCATAGCACCAAATCTAATCTATGGATGTTTTGGTGGTTGTGTAGATACCTATTGTTATATGTCACGGTACAATGGTCATAGAGTGTTTGTTAATGAGAATGTAGATCAAATCTTTAACTCTGTTGTAGAGTGGGAGAAAGGATTTAGTAAAGTTCCTGATCAACAAGATCCTAAGTATACCATGGTAGATATTGCATGTAATACTGATTTAGTTCTAATGCAAAAACATTTGCCTGAGCCGCTTATAGATTATCTTAAAAGGTATGATGATCATCCCAGATTGAATACAACTATGGCTACCAAGTATCCTAGTTTGTTGAATCTTGACGTTAAAAAGTTCAACAAAAAACCTAGAGTAAGAGTTAGTCTCATGCCTCAAAGGTTTGCTGATGTACTAGAACCTAAGATGCAAAAGACTATTGATAGAATTAATGAAATTAATAGACTTAAGGATCTAGGATGGGAAGTTCATATTAATTATAGTCCTGTTGTATTTAGTAAAGGTTGGGAAGAAGCTTATGATGAACTATTTAGAATGGTAAAGTCTATAGCTGGTGAGAATAAGTGCGAGGTAATTGCATTGACTAATCATCCTAACCAAATGGCTAAAGCTTCTGATGAGGCTAAGAAGTTGATGAAAGATTCATGTGAAGTTAAAAGTAAATCAGGAGTGATGCGTTATCCTCTTGTATATAAAAAAGGATGGTTAGACCATTGGGTGTTTTTATACACCGGTTATTTTAATAGTGATACAATTAGATATATATTTTAAATTATGAAACAAGTTAAAAAATCTTAATATGGCAACAAACAATCAAAAGGTAGCATGTTTATTAGGCATACTACCTATACTTATGGATTTTATGGAGGATGTTAAGTATGATCATCCTTCTTTATATAAAAGGCAGATTAAAAAAGCCGGTAATGAGTTTATTACTGAAGTAGAAAAGCTTGGTGATAAAGTGTACAAAACAATAAATGACAATCCTAAAGTAGATAACAATGATTTTGCACAACAAGTTGTTGATATGGGAGAAGCATTTAAAGAATTTATAGAAACAATTAAAGATGGATCCAATAGTAAAGAAAGTAACAGATAAGTTTAAATCAAGATCTGAAGTAGGAATAAAAAAATATGGTACAACATTGCAAGACAACAACACGGATGACTTTTTAAATCATCTGCAAGAGGAGTTAATGGATGCTATATTATATATTGAAAAATTAAAATCAAAAAGAGATGAGTAAGTATGAATACAAATGCAACAGTTGTAATAAGATATATTGGTTTGATCATGGACAGACATATAAAAATTGTACAGAATGTGAGTGGAAAGGAGAACTTCGTTTAAAATCTATTCAACATGATGATTTTGAACCAGAAGATGAAGAACCTGAAATGCCTGAAGGTGGGTGGGAATGCTCTGAATGTGGAGCACCAGTAAATAATATGAATGATGTATGCAGCAGAAGCTGCTTTAACGCAATGATGAGATGATTGATAAACAAAAAGAAGAAGAATTTTACGCTAAGGATAGTTTTAACTTTAGTTACTCTTCTCTAAACAAATTAATGTTTTCCCCATCCTTATTTTATAAGGACTATATTCTCCAAGATAGAGAGATTAAAACAGATAAGCATCTTGTAGAAGGTAAGTTAATACACTGCCTGCTGCTTGAAGAAGATGAGTTTGAAAATAAATTTGCTCTGGTACCAGGTAAGACACCAAGTGATAATATCAGAAAGGTGATGAAGAGTATGATTGATTTTACACATGAACAAGAATTAAAAAATGTTCGTGATCATGTTATACTAGATGCATTAAAGAAAATGAATCTATATCAATCTCTTAAAACAGATGAGTCTAGAATTGCAAAGGTTAAGGTTGATGATTATGATCCTTATTGGAAGTTCTTATTCAATGAATCTAAGGATGTAATTGATCAAGATACTTACAACCGTTGTCAAAAACAAGTTGACATAATCAGATCTAATAAGGATGTGATGGATTTATTTGGTAATGGTAAAGTAAATACCGGCACAGACTTTGAATTAGATGTTGAAGAAAGATATGTAGAGAAATATCTACAATGTAGTTTACAAGGTTCAGAAAGGTTTGGCTTACATGGTTATGTAGATTACTATAAAATTGACCGTGATAAGAAGGAGATAACAATCTGTGACTTAAAAACAACCGGTAAAACTATATCTGACTTCTCTGAGACTGTAGATTTCTATAATTACTGGCTGCAAGCTGCTATATATATGAAATTAGTTTATTCAAATGTAGATGAGGAGGCTAGAGATTATGATTTTTTATTTAAATTTGTTGTAGTAGATAAGTATAATCAGGTATATGTATTTGAAGTACTTAAGAGTACAATGGGTGAATGGGCACAAGGATTAACAGAAATGTTATATCGAGCTAACTTTCATTGGAATTCTCGTGATTATAGCTTACCTTATGACTTTTTAGGAAAGAAGCAGTATTTATAAATGAAGAGCACTTACACAAAATATTTTCAAAAGAGTAAAGTATTTCTATATCCTTTATTAGGTCTAGAAAAAGGTACTGAGTTTGTACCAGCAGAAACATATATCTGCTGGGAAGGTGTTTATGGTGTTAATGATCTCAAGTATATATGTATTTATGAAAACGAAAGGGCCCCTAAGTTTATTGCATTTGAGCATAATACATTGAGGCCTCATAAGCTTTTTGAGAATTGCTTTATTAATAATTCTGATGGAAGACATGTGTTTATATTTAATTATTCTTCTTATAAGTATGACTATGAAATGTTTTGTGAAGGTAGATACTCTGCGTTTTCAAGCGTTACAAAGAATAAAATCCTTAGATACTTTAGAAATGTAGGTAAGTTATCGGATAATATTAAGAGCTTTTTATATCCTGAAGATTATCATAAAACTTATGCCAATGCTTTTGAAGTAGATGAGAAAGTAATAAAAGAAGTGCATGAAATATGCAGTAAGCCCGACATGGAAAAAGAAACTTTAATAGAAAAAATTCCAATTGAGCTTGACTTATTAAACAATAATTCCATATATTTGGACAAAGAAAAAACCAATGAGTAAAAATTTAGGTAAAAATATGATGCTGATTACCTCGGCATTCAGACAAGTAAAGTCATTTTCATTAGTACCAGTTACAGAGGATTGCCCTTATGTAGAAGCAATGTTTGATCCTACAGGAGGAATCTTAGCTGTGATTACAAAGGTTAAGAAAAGTTCTTTTCATATGGTACCAAAACTTGATGATAATGGTCAACCTTCAAGACTCAAAGTTCCCAATAAGGAAACTGGAAAGGTTCACAAAGAACAAAGAGTAAGTATTGATACTTTTTCTGAGTTCTACATAACAGAGAAGGAAGAGATTAAAAACTTCCTTGCAGTTTTTGCAATTAATAATGATAGCTTTGACTATGATCAATTTTTTGTTGACGTAGACAAAACAAAACCATCTAACATTATTCTGCCAAGCTAGTTTTAACACAAACGCAAAGAGGGTCTTACTCAGGTAAGGCTTTTTTTGTGCCTAATTTTAAGATATGACGCATTGGGTAATGGATTATGAAACATTATCTAATTGTTTTGTAGGTGTATTTCAACATTATAAAACTTCTGAACAGAAGATATTTATAGTGCATGACTTACAAAATGATTTTGATAAGTTCATAGAATTTTTAATTAATAATAGAGATGAGAGACAATGGCATATATCCTATAATGGATTAGCCTTTGATGCTCAAGTTACTCAGTATATACTAAACAACCATGAGTTGTGGTCTAATATGTCAGGCTGTGCAATAGCAGAAGTTATTTATAAATTTGCTCAAGAAACGATAGCTAGGCAGAATAGAAAGGAGTGGGGTATATTTGCACCATGGCATATACAGATAGGTCAGATTGATTTATTTAAAATGCATCACTGGGACAACCCTGCTAAACGTTCTAGTCTTAAGTGGATACAATTCAGCATGGATTGGGAAAACTTACAAGACATGCCTATTGAGCATACTGTAAAGATTGAGACACAAGAACAACTTGATACTATAGTTGGATACTGCATTAATGATGTCGCATCTACTAAAGCTATATTTAACAAGTCTAAGTCTCAGATAAAACTTCGTAAGGAGTTAACAGATAAGTATCAGATTGACTTATATAGTGCATCTGAGCCTAGGATAGCTAAGGAGTTATTTGCTTATTACTTAGGCAAGAAGTTAAACTTAAGATCTAAGGAGATAAAAGGTATGAAAACTTATAGGAGTATAATTAAAGTCAAAGACTTGATACTTCCTTATATAAAGTTTAAATCTTCTATATTCCAAGAAGCGCTAAATAAGTTTAACACTTTAGAGCTAGATGCTATGCAGCTCAAGGGTCAGTTTAAATATACGTTAGAACATAATGGAGTTCATACTACATTTGCTCTAGGTGGTATACACGGTGCAAGAAAGAGTGGTGTATATAAGTCAGATGAAGATCACATTATTATGTCTTCAGATGTTACATCTTTCTATCCTAATCTATGTATCCGTAATCAATGGTCACCAGGACACTTCCCAAAGGAAGAGTTTTGTGATCAGTATGAATGGTTCTTTGATGAAAGAGTTAAGATTCCAAAGTCTAATCCAATGAATTATGTGTATAAAATTATACTTAATTCAACTTTTGGTTTAAGCAATGAGGAGAATAGTTTCTTTTATGATCCGGAGCTATGCATGCGTATAACTCTTAATGGCCAACTAAGTCTAATGATGTTGTATGATATGATACTTGATGCAATACCTGAAGCATTTGGTTTGTTGCAGAATACAGATGGTGTTGAGATTAGAATCCCAAGAGACAAAGAAAATCTTTATCTTAAAGTCTGTGAAGAATGGGAAAATATAACTCAGTTAAATCTAGAACATGACACATATCAAAAGTTGATTCTAGGTGATGTAAATAATTACATTGCTGTAAATGATTTTAAATCTGTTGACTTAACAGCCTGGAGAAAGGTTAAAGAAGAAAACCCTCACTATTTGTTTAAAGTGAAAGGCTCTGACTTTATGTATGCTCCTGTTAAGCTCAAGGGTAGATTTAACTTTCATGAGCTTGCACTGCACAAGAATAAGTCTAAGCTTGTTGTACCAAAAGCAATCTATAACTATTTTGTTAAGGATGTGCTGCCTGAGGATTACTTACAAAAGAATAGAAACATTCTTGACTATTGTATTGGTATGAAGTCTAAAGGTGCTTGGAAACAAGTAGCTAGATCTACACCTGATGGTATTTATAAAGAAAGAGATCTACAAAAGATCAATAGATACTATATATCTAAGCCCGGAAATAATAGTGAAAAGATGTTCAAGGTTAATAAAGATGACGGCAGAGAAATACAATGTGAAGCAGGCAAATGGATGCAGAGTTTGTTTAATGAAATAGAACTGCAGCCTAAGTGGGATGACTATAGAATTGATATGGCATTTTACAGCAAAGCGATTGAGTCTGAGATAGATAATATAATATCTTCAAATATTAATCAACTAACATTGTTCTAATGAATCCGGATCTTGAAACATTTTTAGCTAGAGTTATTAGTTTTTTTATTCTTGGAATTTTATTATTCCTTATATCATAATTTGTTTTTCTAAAACATAGTTTATATATTTACACTTTAAAAGTTTAATATGAGTAAAAGCCAAGTACAGGTTGACAAAAATTTTCTTATTAACACACCGGCTCCAAACCACGGAGCCACATACACAGTAATTGAGCATAAAGATGTTATGCGTTTTACTGAAGATTATCTACGTAATAGTGGATTTTATATAACAAATGAGTTATATAGAGCCAATGGGAGTGGTGAAGTTGCCCAAGGTATATATCACATAAAGCCAATGAACTCTAATGATGTGAAAGAGTTAGACTTAGGGATGATGTTTGCATGGACAAACTCATATGATAAGTCGTTAAGATTTCACTGTGCAGTTGGAGCATATGTAATGGCTTGTAGTAATGGAATGATATGCGGTGAATTGAATTATTCTAGGAGACATATAGGATCTGCTGACTTTGATATAAAGAATCATATCTCAGAACAAATTAATAATTCACGTAAGGTTTATTCTAACATTATTACTGATAAAAACTCTCTTAAGGCCACAGGTCTAGATAAGAGTAAGCAAGGTGAAATACTAGGTGACATGTTTATAAATGATTTAATTGGTCCTAGACAAATGGTAGTTGTTAAAGAAGAGATGGAAAAAGCTTCTTATAACTATGGTGTTGATCAAGAAACAGCATGGGCTTTTTATAATCACGTAACACATGCATATAAATCTACACATCCAAGACAGTGGATGAAGACAATGAAGATATTCCATGACTATATGATGGCTAAGATTTCATCTATGCCTAGAAACTCTATAGTAGATACACCTGCTGTCTCTATGATAGATGATATAGATATTGACTTTGATTCTGCACCTATTGAGTTTGACTTATAATGAATGCATTATTTTTATTTGTTATAGGATGCTTAGTACTATATATAGCACGAACAGGTGCTGATAGTCTTCGTTAGGAGGTAAGTTAGTTAATAAGTAAAGCCAACACCCGCTAGATAACCTCCCTAGCGGGTTTTTTATTGATGGCAACCTACACCTGTACACATAAACTTTTCTGTAGTCTGTGGTCCTGCTTTTTTACCCTTTAAACTTGGATTGTTTCTCCTCCCTTTTCCTTTCTTCTTTTTTACTTCTTTGTCACCACGTCTTGTGTCTCTATCAATTTGTCTAGACAATTGATTAGCTGCTTTTTCTAGTCTTCGTTTGTCAGCATATGTTTGTTGAGATATATAGTTTGAACCTAGCATAGCAGTACCTTTTGCATTGACAGGAAATGTTTCGTAAAAATCTGCAAATGGTGTTTGCTCACCTAGTTGTTCCATAGCTTGCATAGCTAAAACTTCACCACGAGTTTGATATTTAATTAAACCACCCTGAATCATTGAACCTGCTACTTTAGGTTTATTTTTATTCTGAAGCTTTCTCATTGCTTCAAATTTGTTTACCTTTTTCATTGTCTTATATTTTTAAATTGTTTCCAAGGAAGATTCATTTTTTTTACTTCTACAATATTAGCAGCCTTTTCTGAAGACATTTTATCCCTTTTAACTTCTTGTTTAGCATAATCTTTAAGACGCTTTAGTGACATGTTATTATAAAGACTTTGATTGCTAGCAAAATCTCTAAGTTTATTAAATGCTAACTCTCCCGCATAATATCCCGGTGGTGGATCATAACTAATACTCCCTCCTTCCATCATAGATCCTGTAACTTTAGGTTTAGATTGCATCATTCTTATTTGCTTGAACTTATTCATTTCTTTTTCTTTTTAAGTTTACCTAATGTAATTGCAAATCTAGCACGTTGTGCAGTTTTACCTTTACCCTTAGCTTTTTCTCTGAGCCAGGTCTTCTTTATCTTCTTATTCTTTTTATCATAACCACCTTCTCTCTTAGCTGTTGCAGTAAGAGATCCCGGTTTCTTAATTGCTTTTTTTATGTCTAACTTTTTCTTTGCCATTATTCCCAGTATATAAAAACTAAGTCACACTCTTCTTTAGGTTTTAACATTTCCATCTTCTTCTTGCTTTTCTTAAACGGCTATTAGGATCTTTAGCAGCTTTAGGAAACTTCTTCATTTGTCCTGCTGATCTTGCGCAATAGCTTTTCTTTCTAGATCCTCCGCCTGGTTGAGGTGCTTTAAGATTAGAACCTGTTTTACGGTTAATCATTTTACGGCCTTTAGCAGTAAGACCACCTTTTTTAGACTTGCAGCCATTCTTGATGGTACATCCTGACATTGCCCCTTTCTTCTTACTTTTTTTTACTGCCATAACTTGTAGGTTATACTAATTCTTCAATCTCTTCAGACCAAGCTGAAGTAGCCATAAGTGTCAAAGCTTCATCGTGTGTTAAAGTTTGTACAGGTACAACCGTACTATCTGCTATGAAGGTTGGTTCTGTATTCCACTTTAAAACAAATTGTGAATCATCTAATGACTTTCGGATTGTGTTCTCATCCGTTTCACCTACTTGTGAAAAATCAATGTTTCCTAAATCTGCAATGTTTATTATTGCGTATGTGTCTGCTATTCTTGTACTCATTTTTTTATTTTTTTATTTGTTTATTATGTTGGCACATCTGTGCTGAATGTTGTAAAGTTAGTCATTGTTCCATCATTACCACCACTTCCGTTATCTGTTAAAGTTGGACTTGTGTCTCCGTCTCCACAACGCCACCAAGATATAGGCGATAATGAAGAGATGTCATTAGGTTCACCACCATTGTATATGCTTGTTACGTTGCTTGAAGATAACTCAGTATTAAAAATAGACACCTCATCAAGTTTGCCTAAAAGATGACCCCAACCATTCCTTCTGCCTAAATATACTGCATCAGTATTAGAGGATATTGTTGTTGATTGCACTTTAGTACATACTTGCGCACCATCTTTATATATTGTCATTGTATCGCTTCCGTTCCAAGTCATAGTTATATGTTGCCAAACACCCGCTACAACTGTCGGTACTGTACCTGTGGTTTCTTGACCTGCATATAAATCAAGACCTGTTATAGCAAACCTCAACTTATTAGAGTCTTGAAATTGTATATGGTATTGTGTAGTGCTTACTAAATTACTTGTGTTTGGTGTTTTGGTTATTATTCCTGTATGCTTTGCATTGTTTCTGCCATATATCCAAAAAGAAATACTTAATGCGCTTGTAATTTGAAGACTTGCACTATTTGGAACATTTATAAAATCATCTACACCATCTAATGCTATACTCTTTTTTGAAAATGTTGGTACATCTGTGCTTCTTGTTACTCCGTTTGTTAATGTTCCATTGTTACCACCACTACCACTATCTATTGCAGTTGTTCCACTACCTTCAAAACGCCACCAAGAAACTAAACTTGAGTAACTTGATAATGAAGAAGGAACACCGCCTCCATAGATAGATGTTATATCACTTTGTGATAACTCTGTATTAAATACTGAAACCTCATCTATCTTTCCGTTAGAATATAATCCTGTTTCTGTTCTACCTATATTTAAATTTCTATTTCCATTCTCCATAGCAACATAAGTACCGCTATTAGAATCAGTATCATCTACACGTACACCATTTATATATACTTTTATACCACTTGATAATCCGTTTCCGCTATAAGTTGAGCATATATGAACCCATTGATTCTCATAACTTGTTAAAGGTGTATTGTACAGCCTACCTATTCTACTATTGTTACTTGAATCATATAAAGATAATGCTAACTTATCAGACGCGTTAGTGTTTAATAGATATTCATAATTTGATGAAAATACTAAACCTTTGCTTAATACAAAAAATCTTGTAGCATCATTCATTTTAATCCAAGCAGAAATACTAAAAGGCGAATCACTTGAACCGTCCCCAAAACTTAAATTGTCAGCATCTGTAACATTTACAAAGTCATCAACACCGTCTAATGCTATGCTTTTGGTATTTGTAAAACTTGGCGCAGTTGGTACGTCTGTACTAAAAGTTGTAAAATTTGTCATTGTTCCGTCATTGCCTCCGCTTCCATTGTCACTTAAAATCGGAGCCGTATCACCGTCACCACAACGCCACCAAGACAAAGGATTGCTTGATGAAATGTCAAATGGCACTCCACTACCATCCCAAACATCTGAAATGTTTATTGCTGAATTCCATACTGCGACCTCATCAATGTTTCCTAACCATTTTTGAAATTGACCTATATATACGTTTGAATAATTGTTATTAATTGCACTTGGTATTGACGTTGTATTCTGTGCATCTTGACTACCATCTACGTATATAGTCATTGATGTACTTGGAACATATACAAACATTACGTGATGCCAATTGCCGTCATTAATTGCAGTTGTTCCTGTAACATTAACAGACGTATTATTGATAAAAACACGAATAACGCCCGTATTTTGCATTCTAAAATAAACATCAGATAAAGCCACACTATTACCTTTCCCATATATACCTATGTAATTAGTGTCCGTTGTTTTAACCCAAGCTGAAATAGTCAAAGCGCCTGTAATTTGTAAACTTGCACCATTTCCACAATCTACATAGTCATCAACACCGTCTAATAGTATACTCTTTGTATTTGCAAAACTTGATGCAGCTGGTACATCTGTTGAGAATGTACTGAAGTTTGTCATAGTACCATCGTTGCCACTACTACCATTATCAGTGATTGTTGGAGAAGTATCTCCATCACCCATACGATACCATAGTAGTGGATTGTATGTAGCAAGTGATGCAGGTACACCCGAATTGTAAATAGCTGAGGCATTTGCAGATTGGTCACTATCCCAAAATGCAACCTCGTCAATATTACCTTGAAATTCATATGAACTTGCCCTACCTACCCAAGTTATTACATTTGGTGATAATACTAAGTTGTTTCTACCAATATTGACTGTTGTATTTATTACCTCTGTACCATCTAAATACAGTTTTAAATCAAATGTATTATCTCCATTGTTTTTAGCAGAATACAAAACGTGATGCCAATTTGTATCAAAGGTTGTTGTATATGCTGCCCTCCAGTTATCATTTATACTAACCCTCAAATCATTATTTACAAATAATAAACCTACTCCTCTACCATAAGCAAAGTTTTGATTTCCAAATTGGAACGGACTTTCTATTCTTGAAGATGTTCTTTTATACCATAAACTTACTGTTTGGTCTCCGGCGTAAGCAGAGCCAAGATTATCTCCTAACGTTGTGCCACAATCTATATAGTCATCAATTCCATCAAGTAGTATAGACTGTGTATTTGTAAATGGTATTGTTGGTACATCATTTGAGAATGTACTAAAATTCTGTATTGTTCCGTTATTGCCTCCCGATCCATTGTCTGTCAATGTTGGTGCAGTATCTCCATCACCACATCTCCACCAAGAAACTAAACTGCTATAGCTTGATAATGATGTAGGAACTCCGCTTCCATATATAGCGGTTATGTCGCTTTGTGCAAGTTCAGAATCAAATACCGCAACTTCGTCTATACCGCCCACAAAAAACTGCGTAGTTGCAGTTCTTGAACCTACAAAGAAGTCTCCTGTAATTGGTGCGTAACTTAGAAATAGTTGGTTTGTTATTTCCTTTACTCCATCTACATAAACATTGTTAACCGTACCCGATGCTTCATATCTTGCAGTTTGTACTATATGATGCCAATTTCCATCTGCTAAGTCTGTTGTGCTTTGAGAAGTACCGTTACCTTGTACTAAAACAAACGCTTCTTTACTTGCGTTTGTGTATATTCTTATAGGACTACTGTTAGGGTATGTCTGAACGTAAGCACCTGTCGGACTATATGATGTAAATGTATTTAAACTTGCCTTATCCATCTTTATCCAACAAGAAAACGAAACATTTGGGTAGGTAGTATATGATAAATTTAACCCCGTACTTACATAGTCATCCACGCCATCTAATGCTATGCTTTTTGTGTTAGTGAATGGTAATGTTGGTACGTCTGTTACAAAGTTACTTGCATTCATATTTACCATAGTCCCATTGTTGCTGCCGACATTATCCGTAATTGTATTTGCAGTATCACCGTCTCCCATTCTCCACCAAGATATAGGAGAAAGGCTTGATAAGTCATTAGGCACACCACTATTGTAAATGCTTGTTATGTCGCTTTGAGAAAGCGCAGAATCAAAAATTGCTAATTCGTCAACCTTCCCACTACTATAAGGCGCACCATTTACAAAACTAAAAATGTATGCACTTGCAGTTGATGAAATTAAACTACCACTTGTATTTGTTGATGTGCCTATTTTTACGCCATCTTCGTATATATCAAAAGTGTTTGTGCTACTATCCCAAACAAAAGCGCAATGGTGCCATTGACTGTCTAATATTGCACCACCTGTTTTTGTATATGTTCCCCCGCTTGTTATTAGTCTATATTTTAAAGAATTGTTTGTTGCATTCTGAAATATTAACCATTGTGAAGTGCTTCTTGAAAAAACATAAGCATTTGATGAGTCAACGCCTTTCTTTAACCAAAAACTTATAGACAAATTTGTAAAAGTAGAAGGTAGTGAAGGTATTGAAACCGTATCATCCACACCATCAAAGTATGTGCTTAAAGTATTTGAAAATGGATTAGGCGGTACGTCTGTTGTTCTATTGGCTTCTACCATATTTGCAGACCTTGCAGTTCGTGTATCTGTACCGACGCTTGTCATTGTCCAAGCAAATCCATTCCACGTTGCATTGTCTCCCATTCTAAACCAAACAAATGGTGAGTATGAGTCAAGGCTTTGTGGTTCTCCGTTGTTATAGATTGCAGTTACATCGCTTTGCGATAACTCTCTTGTCCACACTGCAAGTTCATCACAAGAACCTAAAGCGTATTGAGTTGAATTAAATCTAAATATTGAATCTAGTGTTAAAGTACCGCTCAATGTAGTTGAACTACCAAAAGAAGAACCATTTCTAAAAACACTCATATTATTACTTGAATCTCTTGTAACTAAAACGTGTTGCCATTGATTAGTGACGAAATCATTACCTCCTGTTTCGCTGAAATAAACATTTGTTCCCGCAGCTTTTACTTGAAAAGCAGTAGAACTATATACTCCTACTCTGTTTGAATTACTTGTTCCTGTGTTTATTATATGCGATTCAGAACTTGACAAAGTAGTAAATTTAACCCATACTGAAATACTAAAATCTGTTGGTAATGTTATAGCGCTTGGTATCATAAAGTAGTCATCAATCCCATCAAAACTGAAGGAGTTTACATTGCTGAATGGAGGAGTGCTCTGTTTGAATCTATATGGGTTTATAATCATATCTCAACAACTAAATAAACTTTTAATCCTGCTGATGTACCATCACCAAACTGAGTTATTCTTACAGATAATAGATCTCCCGCAGTTAGGGCTGTAGTTGTTAATACAGGTTTTGATGGTGATGTTATTGTACTGTGATCACCATTACCAAATAACAATTTATTAGTTGTCATTATACTTGTACCGTTTAATAGTACATCCGCAATAGTTGGTGATCCACTTACTTGGGGTATGCTTAGAGATGCACTGATCTCTTTTATAGTCATATCTTTTGGTGCAATATATTGAACCAAGTCAACTCCAATATCAGAAACATCTATAGGTGTCGTTTCATCTCCGGCAGCAACTGCAAATATAGATTCCGCACTTGAAAGTGCAGGTGGGAAGTATGAAGGATCTAATGTTGGAAGCAAACGTTTAAGCGCTCTTAATAATGCAACACGAAATGCATTAACTGAAAACATATTATATGCATCTTCTCTTATATATCTTTGTATTCTATTTCTAAACGGTACTGACATTTTATTTCTTTTTATGTAATTTCTGAATATCAAAACTAGTATACAAAGATGCACCTTTATGAGGTACAAACTTACCTGTATGTTTCATTAACTTAGGGGTCTTTTTTCCTTCTTTCATCCAGTGGAATCCAGCAGGAGCTTTAACTCTTTTTTTTGCCATCTTTTTTCTTCTTTTTAGCGCCCATATATTTCATACCCATAGTTGGGCAGAAATCCATAGCGTCTTTAACTTTTGGTAATAACTTCATTTCTTCTTTCTTTTTTTAATAGCGCTAGTTCTTTTACCCATCCCAACTCTTTTCTTTTCTGCAACAGCTTTAGCCTTTTGTGACTTAGACATTGATCCCCAGGTCCTTGGTGTTTTGCTACTTACCTTTTTACTAGGTCTGCATTTCTTTACACCTTTGTTCTTAGATGATCCACATGCATTACCTTTTTCATCAGTCCACTTTTCTTTAAACCAACGCTTCAGAGCTGCACCTTTCTTTGTCTTTCTAACTGCCATTACTTTTTCTTTTTGGCTTTACTCTTTCCTGCTTTTTTCTTTCTACACTTGGCAATCATACCACTAGCATATGCAGATGGAAAAACTTTATGAGCTCTCTTAGCTGCATAGTAGCAAGAGTCTTTTTTAGTTTTTGATTTTTTCTTAGTTGCCATTACTTCTTTTTCTTAGTTGATTTTTTCATATTTCTACCAACACTCATCCCGGCTTTAAATGATTTTTGTGATTTCTTACCACAACCGCAATCTCTTTTCTTTTTTGTCTTTGCCATAATCTATTTGTTATGCATGCATAATAATCCTTTTATAAAGAAGTTATTTCTTTTTTCTCTTTAGTCCCTTCTTTCTCGCACCCTCACCTGTTCTACCTCTGTTAGTGCTAGGCTTGACAAAACGCTTGGTCTTGTGGTCATAGTCTTTGTTCACTATGTCCTTACCTGCCTTCTTAGCTTTATTCCTTATGCGTTTTAACTCAGCTCTCTTCTTCAAACCTTCCTTGCTAGTGCTACGCTTAACATCTTTAGCAAGTTTCTTTTTATAACTAGTCTTCCCTTTAGGAGACTTATAATATTTCATTGTTCTACCGGCCATGTTATTTTCTTACTTGTGCTGATATCTGAACCCAGTCTAAAGGATCAATAGTAATTGTATTATAATTCCAACCTAAATAAATAAGATCGCCTTTAGCAATAGATGCTGCTCCACCAAATGTAAAGTTATATATTATCTCTCTTCCATATGTAGTAACACCACCGCTTGTAAGATCGCTTTGTAATGCAAGATTAGAACCTGAAGTAATTTGTATTAATGTAGTACCAGAAGTACCACCATTACCAAGATCATCTGGGTCTAATTTATAAAGTTTCCAGTTTAACTCAAGATCTTCAACATTTGATTGAGCAACTACTTGAATATTTATGGAGTCACCATTTACTATATCTATAGGACATGGTATAGCAGCACCAACTGCATTTCTAGTTTCAATTACATTACTACCATCTACAGTGCCGTGTAAATAACTTTGATAACCATTGAAGGGTGTTATTATATCCACACCTCCTAATGGACCAGC
>Ga0208434_1000423_pt1 | contig 20617 bp, 24 predicted proteins | sample 13_taG_FD_184086 | JGI IMG/M metagenome (GOLD analysis project Ga0208434, IMG submission 184086) | Marine viral communities from the Subarctic Pacific Ocean - 13_ETSP_OMZ_AT15268 metaG (SPAdes) (version 2) | ecosystem: Environmental > Aquatic > Marine > Oceanic | place: Pacific Ocean | collected... | reverse complement strand
TAAGCCACTACCAAACGAGTGGTTCATTGATAGAGCTAAACAAATTAGTCCAATGACAGATGAAGAACGTAAAAGAGCAAAGCAAAGGAAAAAAGCCAACAGTGTATGGAGAAAATGCGTAAGCTGTGGTGGCCCAGCGCAAGATAACTTTTGTGGTTTCTGTTTGGAGGAAGAATGATAGAGTTTTTCAAGGGTATGTTTGTAATGTATCTACTTGCTATACCCTTCTTGGCTTTAGTAATAGAAGCGCAGGACAGTGAAGGAAGAGATGTCTCACTACGCTTTGCAATCTTGTGGCCTTTAGCAGCCACTGAGGTTATGTTTAAATTTATAAGAGGAGACTTTGACGATGATGGAACTAGCTCTAATTAAGACGCTACTCAATCGTGATTTTTATGATAACCACAAGGGCATCCGTTGCCCTGATAAAATCTTTAGCAAAGATGTACGTAAGATTAAACAAGCACTAGATGGTGCAATGGAAGCTTACGATGGTGACATGACAGTTGCTGACCTACAGGCTGTGTTCAACCGCATGAACGCCAGTATGACAACAGCTACACGTGGTGCCTATGATGATCTATTCAAACGTATTGAGATCACTGAGCCTATCAAACAAGAGATCGCAGAGGATACGTTATCACAATTGTTCCAACAGTATGTGGGTGACCAAGTAGCAAACCTAGGCTTTGACTTTGTGAATGGTACAGAGAACAGCTTACAACCTCTACGTCAATTATTGGAGGACTTTAAAAATGATTTTACTCCTAATCTCCGCGTGGAGTGGGATGACAATAGCCTTGATACAATACTTGATGCAACAGCGTTGGAGTCCAAGTGGAAGTTTAACATATCTTCCTTGGCTCGTCGGGTGGAAGGTGTTAGCGGTGGTCATCTTGTTATCGTGGGCGCACGGCCTAATACTGGGAAAACTTCTTTTCATGCCTCTATTATAGCGGCAGACGGTGGTTTTGCACATCAAGGTGCCAAGTGTATTGTGTTGTGTAATGAGGAGGCATACACACGTGTGGCTTCACGCTACATCAGCGCATCATCTAACATGACGATGAAAGAGGTACGAGAGAACAAAGCCCTAGCACACAAGAGGTACGAACCTGTACGTCAGAATATTCAGTTCAAGGATAGCACAGGTAAGGGTATGGATTGGGTTGAGTCAGTAGTTAAGTTTGAGAAACCTGATATCGTAGTACTTGACATGGGCGATAAGTTCGCAGATATAAAGAGTGAACGTAGCGATATCACACTTAAAGCAGCAGCTATCCATTCTCGTAACATTGCTAAGCAGTATGACTGTTGTGTGATATGGATGTCACAGTTAAGCGCAGAGGCTGAAGGTAAAGCAGACCTGAATCAGTCTATGATGGAAGGAAGTAAAACAGGCAAGGCAAGTGAGGCTGACCTGATGGTATTGATAGGCAAGACACAACAGGCAGAGGGTGAGGATGAAGACCCAGTTCGTCACTTGAACCTAGCAAAGAATAAACTGAATGGATTCCAAGGTAAGATTACCTGTGTACTTGATGGTTCACGCTCAATCTATTCAGCATGAGGTGAGACATGAGACTAGTATTAGATGTAGAGAACAGCGTTACATGGCGCGATGGTAAAATTCTTAATGATCCGTTTGAGCCAGGAAATACCCTGACGCAGATTGGTATGGTCAATGCTGACAATCACGAAGAGTTACATATTGTAACATTTGATCACAATGAGAAGAAAGATACATCAGGCGCTGGGCATAAGTTAGTTCAAGAAATACTAGACATGACTGACCTACTAATCATGCACAACGGTAGCCATGATCTGATGTGGATATGGGAAGCTGGGTTCAAGTATGACGGTGCTATATGGGATACGCTATTAGCAGAGTATATCTTGCATCGTGGTGTTGAGAAGCCTTTAAGCTTAGCTGCTGTAGCAGAGACACGTGGGCTAGCTGAACAGAAGGAAGATTATCTAAGTAAGTGTATCAAGCAAGGGATCAATACAAATGAAACGGATTTACATTCTCTTAGCCTTTATCTTAGGGCTGACCTCCTCACAACTAGTGAGTTGTTCGCGGCCCAACAACGTGACTACGCAGACCCCAAGTCCAGTTCCCTTTGTAGAGTCAGAGACATTACCTTCGAAACCTGTAAAACGCTTACCCACATGCGTATGCACGGATTCAGAGTCGATGTTCAAGAGTTACAGCGAGTAAGAGATGAATTTGAAAAAGAAAAAGCAGAGATCGAAGAGAGGCTCCAAGAGAAGGTACGCTCCCTCATGGGCGATACCCCTGTTAATCTTGCATCCCCCGAACAGAAATCGCAAGTTATCTTCAGCCGCAAACCCAAAGACAAAAAAGATTGGGAGGGCTTATTTGAATTTACATCAAATGCACAAGAATTTAAAGAAGCCGTTAAAGCGAACTCCGAAACGATATTCAAGACTAAGGCGTATCAATGCGAATCTTGTTATGGTAAGGGGAAAGTTTATAAGGTAAAGAAAGATGGCAGTAAGTATGCCAAACCAAACAAATGTAAGGAATGTGATGCCCGTGGGTTTAAACTTATGGAAACAAACCAAGTCGCGGGTCTTAAGTTCACAGCCCCAAGTAAAGAATGGGCTAGCAACAGTGGCTTCTCAACATCAAAGAAGCAATTGGAAAAGCTTATGGTCACTGCTAAAAACAACAACATGGATGATGCTGTTCGCTTCCTTGGTGACCTTATGCGCCATTCTGCTGTTTCTAGTTACATTACTAGCTTTGTTAATGGTATTGATACTTATAGAAAATCAAACACTTCCTACTTACATGTACAGCTTACACAATCAATCACGCATACAGGTAGATTTTCTGGAAGAAATCCTAATATGCAAAACATGCCAAGAGGTGGTACCTTTCCTATAAAGAGGGTATTTGTCTCACGGTGGAACACTGGTAAAATTATGGAGGCCGACTTTGCCCAATTGGAATTTCGCACGGCAGCATTTCTCGCGCAGGATGACACTGCGATGGATGAAATCTCAACAGGATTTGACGTACACAGCTATACAGCAAAAGTTATCTCTGATGCAGGTCAGCCAACGACAAGGCAAGAAGCAAAAGAACACACCTTTGCACCACTCTTCGGAGCTACTGGGTATGGAAGAACTAAAGCTGAACAAGCCTACTACACACACTTCATTGAAAAGTATAAAGGTATAGCTGCATGGCACAAAAAGTTAGGTGAAGAAGCTTTACGCTTCATGAAAATAACTAACGTGTCAGGCCGACAGTATGCTTTCCCTGAGGTCACACGCCGTAGTAGCGGTACACCTACACACTTCACTATGATCAAGAACTACCCCGTGCAGGGTTTTGCCACAGGTGATGTTGTCCCTGTTGTACTAAACGAAATGCACAAACGGTTGCAGCGTATGGAGTCTTGCCTTGTGAATACAGTGCATGATTCAATGGTTGTAGATGTACATCCTGATGAAGAACAACAGGTTATACAGATGGTCAATGATATGAACAACGACTTAAACAAGTTGATCAAAGAAGCTTATGATGTAGAGATGAATGTCCCTCTATTATTAGAAGCAAAAATCGGTTCAAACTGGCTTGACACAGTTGATGTATAGTGTATAACTAAGACTCTTTTGACTCTATAGAAAGGTATAGAAATGAGTACAGAACTAGCAATCGCAACAGAGCGCGGTCAATCAATGGCAGAACTAATGGGCGTATCATCTACAGCCCCTGCTGAGTCAACACCGTCTATTGCGCGGCTTGGTATGATCCATCAACCTATCATGGGTGAGGTGGAGTACAACGGTAAAGCAATCAAAACAGAGGTTATCCCTATTGGTGCTTTTACTTTCACAAAAGGTGATACCACAGTGTATAGCACAGGTATCTCTATTCGCATCTTCGCCCAGCGCAACCAATGGCAGCGTTGGAACAGTGAGACAGAAGAGATGGAGAAATCTGTCTTGTCTAACTCATTGAATGGCGATCTAAAGGATAGCATTGGTGGTCTAAACCTAGGGCGTCCTTCAGGTTACATCGAAGATTTCCAGTCCCTACCAGAGGAAACTAAGCGGGTCATACGTAGTGTTAAGCGCGTCAAAGTATTCTATGGTACTGTAACTCTAGACAACCCTACTGATGAGCAAGGTCAGCCTGTCAGTGGTGAGTTCGTTGATGAGCCGTTTGTGATGGATGTAAAGAATCGTCAATCACTGAAGAGCATTGACTCAGTGTTGAATGGTTTGCAGCGCAAGAACGTCCTGCCAATCATGTCTACTGTTAAATTGGTAGGCGTAGAGGATAGCATCCCAACAGGTGCTAAGTTTGGTAAGATCGAAGCATCACTAGGTGATCGCATTGATATTGCTGAGGCAGACAATGGTATGCTCAAAGATTTCATTGAGCTAATTGAGTACAGCAATGGTAAGATTCTTGATCTACACCATGAACGTGCAAAGGGGCATACTGATGAAGACGAAGGGCTTGTTCAAGAAATCCTAAACAATGATTTTGTAGAGGTGGACGAGTAATGAACCACCCTGCTGAATTAGCTGTCTACAGTTTCTTGCAGAAAGCTATGGCTGGTGAATCGTCAATGACAGAGGAGGTGACCAAACAGGTTGCCTCCGATGTTGAGGCTGCGTTGAACAAACAGTTTAACTCAGGCCCACGTGACGAGTTTAAGCTACGTATGTCTAACATAGGTAAGCCTAAGTGCCAGTTGTGGTTTGAGAAGAACGATCCTAAGGACAAGACACCTCTGCCTCCACACTTCCTGATGAACATGATCCTTGGCGATATCGTTGAGGCTGTGTTCAAAGGTTTACTACGTGCTGCAGGTCAGGATTTCAAAGACAATGATCACGTTACTCTTAAGCTTAAGAATGGCAAAGAGATTAATGGTGAGTACGATATGGAAATGGATGGCAAGATTGACGATGTTAAATCTGCATCCCCGTGGTCATACAAGAACAAGTTTGCATCCTTTGATGCCCTAGCGCAAGGTGATAGCTTTGGCTACATCGCACAGCTTGTAGGGTACGCCACAGCAGCAGGTAAAGATGTTGGTGGTTGGTGGGTAGTCAACAAAGGCAATGGTGAGTTCAAGTACGTGGATGCCTCTGAGGTAGACAAAGAAGCTGTACTGGATGATATACAAAGCTTAGTAGATTACATTGATAGTGACGCACCGTTTGAGCGCTGCTTTGAGCCTGTGCCTGAGACATACTATCGTAAGCCTACAGGTAACATTGTGTTACCCAGCGCGTGTAAGTTTTGTAACTTCAAACATAAATGTCACCCTACTCTAAAGACAGTGCCTAGCTTAGCCTCTAAGTCAGCAAACCCACCAGAAGTAGATTATGTTTTTATAGGAGATGGAAATGCCTAAGATTGTTGTGAATGATAAAGAACTATATACAGATGATTTTAACGAAGAGCAGATGAAAATCTATGAAGAGATCATATTTGCTAAAGAGATTTATGATCGTCTAAAGTATCAGCTACAAGTTTTAGAACTTCGTATGTCTGGTTTATCTACAGAGCTTTTACCAAAAGAGAATGAAGCAGAGAGTGATGAAGAGACATCATCTTAAACGTACATACCGTAGTGGCCTCGAAGAGGAGGCCGCTGCATTTCTAAAATCTAGGCAGAAAAAGGTAGAGTACGAAAAGCTTAAGATAGAATGGGAAGACCTTAAGTATCGAACATACACCCCAGACTTTGAGTTAGACAACGGTATCATAATAGAAACAAAGGGTATCTTTAGCGCAGGAGATCGCAGGAAGCATGTTGAAATACAAAGGCAGCATCCTACATTGGACATTCGCTTCGTTTTCAGTAATGCTAATGCAAAGCTTTACAAAGGTGCTAAATCTAGGTATTGCGATTGGTGTGAACAAAAAGGTTTTAAGTGGGCGCACCGCGTGATACCAGAGGGTTGGTTACTTGAAAAGGGTAGTCGCATGAAAGAGCAACGATTAAAAGTGAAGCGGAGATCATAATGTCTTATGAAGTAAAACCAGGTGAGATTGCAATTGTCTTACGTCCTATGGAGGATACCAATGGTGATTGGTCTGGTAAGTTAAACACAGGTCTTATCTTTGGTCCTGAGAAACATGAAGACGCTATGCGTATGGCACTAGATATTGCTATCACTATGGCGGCAACAGAGCGTTTCTTAGAAGACTATCCTGAGTTTATGGAAGATTATGATTATTATAAAAACCTACTCTTACAGGAGATATTTCCAGATGCACACGCCGCTGCAGTAGCAGAGGTAGAAGCTGAAGAAGGTTACAAAACTGAGGGCAACGTAATACGCCTCAGTAGATGGACAAAGACAGAGGGAAACGCATGAAGATTGAACCTACTTTAACTACAGTTACATTTGAAGACAGTACTGACCCAGTAAACAAACCTTCACATTACCGCATGGGTGATATTGAATGTATTGATTACATCAAAGATACAAATACGAAAGAGGGATACGAAGGTTATTTGGAGGGTAACGCTAAAAAGTATCTACACAGACATAAATACAAGGGTAAGCCTGTCGAGGATATTAAGAAGTGCATATGGTATTTACAGCACTACCTAATGGAGCTAGAGCGCAAATGAAAAAGTTCAGCATCACGTTTGTTGTAGAGATGGATGAAGAAAATAATATACTATCCTCGTTTGATGATAGTCATGAAGAAGATGTATATGATCTAATCACTAATGTTATGTATGACGTGGATGATGTAAAGATAGACAATCTAGTAGTAAAGGAAAGAGCATGATAAGCCGTGAAGACATCGAAGCGTTTCAGTATTATCAGGGAGATTATATTAATATGGAAATGAACGACTATCAAGAACAGGCTGCACAAACTGCTATCTATAAAGCAGAACATGCAGTGATCTACCCAGCGCTGGGTTTAGCTGCTGAAGCTGGTGAAGTAGCAAATAAGGTAAAGAAAATCCTACGTGACGGTACCTTTAATCGTGAAGCTATTGCAGACGAGGTAGGAGATTGCCTGTGGTATATTGCTGCTCTGTGTCGTGACCTAAACGTAAACATGGCAGACCTAGCCAAGAACAACCTTCAGAAGCTAGAGGATCGTAAGCGCCGTGGTAAAATCGCAGGAGAGGGAGATAAAAGATGAACAACTACTTACCAACAGACTACCAATCATTTATTCACAAATCACGCTATGCTAAATATTTTGATGGTAAAGGCCGTGAGAATTGGGATGAAACAGTTTCACGCTATATGGACAACATCGTGCGTCCTATCACAGGTGATGACAGCTACATTAAGCAAATTGAAGAGGCTATCCTTAACCTAGAGATCATGCCCTCTATGCGCTCTATGATGACAGCAGGGGCAGCAGCAGCACGTGACAACACATGTATGTATAACTGTTCTTACGTGGCTGTAGATAAGCCTACACGCTTTGACGAGGCTATGTTTATCCTACTGTGCGGTACAGGTGTGGGGTTCTCTGTAGAGCGCCAGTACATAAGCAAGCTACCTGAGGTGCCAGAACAGTTGTTTGATAGCGAGACAACCATTGTAGTCAAAGACAGCAAAGAAGGTTGGGCGAAAGCGTTCCGTCAACTATTGGCACTACTATGGACAGGTGAGATTCCTAAGTGGGATGTGTCAAAGGTACGTCCTGCAGGTGCGCGACTAAAGACATTTGGTGGACGCGCATCAGGCCCAGCGCCTTTAGTAGAACTATTTAACTTTGCTGTAGCTACATTCAAAAATGCACAGGGCCGTAGGTTATCAAGCATGGAATGTCATGACCTTATGTGTTTCATTGGACAGATTGTTGTTGTAGGTGGTGTACGCCGTTCTGCTATGATCTCATTGTCTAACCTGAGTGATGATCGTATGCGTCACGCTAAGTCAGGGCAGTGGTGGGAGACAGCAGCACACCGTGCGCTAGCGAATAACTCTGTGGCATATACTGAGAAGCCTGATATTGAAACGTTTATGCGTGAGTGGACAGCCCTTGTGGAGTCTAAATCAGGTGAGCGTGGTGTGTTCAACCGTGAAGCATCTCAGAAACAGGCTGCTAAATATAACCGAAGGGATAGTAATTGGGAATTTGGTACTAATCCATGTTCCGAAATAGTCCTCAGATCAGCGCAGTTTTGCAACCTTACTGAGTGCGTTATTCGTGCTACTGACAATATTGATGATATTGAGCGTAAGGTAAAATTTGCTACAATCTTGGGTACAATTCAGTCTAGCTACACTAAGTTCCCATACCTATCTAAGGATTGGCAGCGCAACACAGAAGAGGAACGCCTACTAGGTGTGAGCCTAACAGGTATCATGGACAACCCTCTTATGACATCCGTGAACCAAGGATTGGAGAAGACTCTTGCACATTTACGAGATATTGCTGTCGCCACTAACGTTGAGTGGGCTGATCGTCTTGGTATCCCTCATAGCGCTGCTATTACCTGCGTCAAGCCATCAGGCACTGTCTCGCAGTTGGTGGATAGCGCCAGTGGTATACACTCTCGCCATAGCCCCTATTACATACGCACTGTACGTGGTGATAACAAAGACCCCTTAACACAGTTCATGATTGATAACGGTATCCCTAATGAGCCTTGTGTATTTAAGCCTGACACTACTACAGTGTTTAGCTTCCCACAGAAAGCCCCTGCAGGTGCAGTTACACGTAATGATATGACAGCTATTGAGCAGCTAGAAACATGGCTTACGTATCAGCGACACTGGTGTGAGCATAAACCATCGGTGACTATCTCAGTACGTGACAGTGAGTGGTTAGAAGTGGGTGCGTTTGTATACAAGCACTTTGACGAGATGTCAGGCGTATCATTCCTGCCTCACTCTGATCATACTTATCAGCAAGCACCTTATCAGGATTGCACAAAAGAGCAGTATGAAGAGCTACTAGAACAGATGCCAGAGCGCATTGATTGGACTAAGCTATCAGAGTATGAGCAAGAAGATAATACTGCAGCTATGCAGACGCTAGCTTGTTCAGGCGACTCATGCGAAATCGTAGACCTAACCGCAGCTTAGGTAAGGTACAGTCACCCTGCGTAAAGGTTTGCCGAATAGAAGGTGAGCACTGCGTGGGGTGCCTACGCACTACAGACGAGATACGCGATTGGATGATCATGTCTGAGTATGAACAAAAGAAACTACTACATGAATTAATGTGGAGAAAAGATGACCTACGTAGTCGTATCACGAAGTGATTGTAGCTACTGTACATTAGCGACAGAGTTACTCAAAAAGAAAGGGGTAGCATATACTTGTTACTCATTAGAGTCATCCCGATGGGTACTTGACCTTTTCAAAAGGGCTGATATAAAGACAGTACCCCAAGTATGGGATTCAAAGGGTAACCACATTGGTGGTTATACAGAGTTGCAAAGTTATCTGGAAGGAGATTAATATGTTAGCAACAATTATCACAGCACTTACATCAGGCTTTATTGCCGTAGGTGTAATTAATGAAGTGGTATTACCAGCAGGTGAATACACGGTTGAGAAGGGTACGGAATTGTATCAAGAATACGTAGTCGAGACAGACTAATGTATGTTCTGGTAGCTATACTGTTTTTGGGTGAGAACTATATGATAGACCCAGCGCCTATCCTTTTTCCTAGCTATGAAGTTTGTAGTCAAGCAAAGGAGGTGTTACATGAACGGCTTATGGCTACCAGACCAACACCTGAAGCGCAGGTACTAACGTTCTGCACAGAAGTTCCAATGGGAGTTTAATATGACGAAACTTAAATGCAATACATGTGACGGTCCATTAAATGATACTAACTGGCGTCCGTCATGGAAAGCTACGGGTAGAAAGCAGTGTAACGATTGTGGGGATGAATATAATCGCAAATCAAATGTTAACCGATTGCATATAGGTGGAAAGTATATTAAGCAGAATGACCCACTCTATAAGATGTTTAGGCCCGGCAATTATACCTGTCTAGGTGATGCCACGTTTAAACAAAGTGAGATTAGTAATATCGACTATGGCTATGTTTACACCATAACAAACAAGGCATGGCCAGGGTGGGTAAAGATAGGTATGGCTGTTGATGCAGAAGATCGCCTCAAAGGGTATCAGACTAGTAGCCCCTTCAGAGACTTTGAACTAGTACATAAAATCTATTCAGAGGATAGACGTAAGACAGAGCAAGAAGCTCACAAAATGGCTAAGCTTAAAGCTGAACGCACTGAGAGTGAATGGTTCTTGATTGACATTGATAAAGCAGTAGAAATATTGGATAAGCTAAATGAACATAACGGATTTCCCAAAGAAGCAGACACGCACACGGAGAAAGACGAACTACAAGAACAGCCAATCCAAACAAGTTTCGGGTTTTAGTCCACGCACAGATAAGCAGAAAGCATTATGGGATGCAATGCGTGAAAGCACTCAGGTCATTGTACTTGGGTGCGCTGGGACGGGTAAAACATATGTAACTGCTACTTATGCAGCAGACTTATATACTCTCAAAGAGATTGATAAGATTGTTATTACCCGTCCTCATGTAGCCGTTGGTAAAGACCTTGGATTCCTACCTGGTAGCCTTGAGGAAAAGACTTACCCGTGGGCATTACCAGTACTTGATGTCCTTCAAAAGCATTTAGGTAAGGGTACATTAGACACAGGGATAAAGAATGGAAACATTGAAATGGCACCTATTGCTCTTATGCGTGGGCGCAGCTTTGATAATGCCTTTATAGTTGTTGATGAAACACAGAACATCACAACACATGAACTCAAGATGTTGTTGACTCGTGTAGGCGAGGGTAGTACAATTGTTCTCAATGGTGATATTCAACAGTCAGACTTGAAAGAAGCGGATGGTCTATCAAAGATCATACATCTAGCAAAGAAGCACATGTTGCCTATCCCTATTATAGAGTTTGGTGTGGATGACATTGTACGCAGTGATATCTGTGCTGAATGGGTTAAGGTATTTATGAAAGAAGGTTTATGAGTTTAGAAGCAGAAGCGCAGGCTCATATGTACAAAAAGAAGAAGCAATTCCTACAGGCATTAAAAGAGTATGCTGCATACTTAGAAAAGTTTTATGATGACAATCTTCACAGTAGTCATGAACTTGATCAAGCCAAGACGCAACTTCAGAGTAGTACATTGTGGGCAGCAGAAGCAGCAGATATGCATGGAATAAAATAAAGGGGCCGTTTGGCCCCTCTTTTATTTAGCTAGCTTACCGAACTCTCTGAAAGCTTTATCTACCGTTTTCTGTCCCGTGAGATACATTAGAGATAATGTAGTCTGTCGTGACTCTTTCTCTTGTTCATCTAACTCAGGGTCTTTCCTGATAGATTGTAGAGCCTCTTCATAACTCATGTCTGAGTACCCAAAGCTATCTCTAAATGCCTCCCAGTGAAGATCAGCATCATTCTGTTCTCTGTATGACATTGCCTGTACTTCACCACGAATGTATGCATCAAAGTCAGGTGATTTACCTTGCTGCTTTCTAAGAACATCCTCTGCTACATTACGCTTTTCTGTTATTAATGTTTTAACATATTTAGTGATAGCGCGTTTCTTAACAGCATCCGTTGCAGTAGCGTAATCGGGCCTATCCATAACGTCCTGCTTAACCATAGCAGGTAGAACACCCTGTAGTGCAGCTTGTGTTAGTACTTCAAGCGCTGGGTTCTTTTCTCTGTAAGGATTATACAAAGTAAATGGATCAATCTGTAACCGTGACAATTCACGTTGTAGTTCGTTTTTAGGTTGAACACCTACAAGACCTGTAAGCTGCTTAGCCATAGGGTTGTTAACACGAATAGGTCCATCACTAAAGATATCGAACCGCACCATATCATAGCCTGTATCACCGTTAGTAGGATCAAGCATTGTTTGATACTGTGTACGTGATGCACCACCAAGATACTTAAGTAGACCCTTCATGTGTGTCTCACCTAGATCAATACCAGTAGTATCCTTCAGAGCCTTAGACATTTCATTTAGATTGAAATCAGGTAACTGCCTAGACATACGCTGGAAGGTGGACATACGTAGGTTAAACCCTGTCTCAAAGATAGGGATGTTTACGTAATATGAAGTTACAGTAGGATCACGTGTCTCAGGAAAGAAAGATGAACGTGAGTCAAACTGCCCATAAAAATCTTTTACTACGGCTAGTGGGTATGTGTAAGATGCAAAGTAATCACCCACAGAGTCGAACACGGGTGTAAGATCACCTGCACCAATAGCTTGTACCCACTTATCTGCGATACCTGCATTAGGTCTAAACTCTGTACCAACTAAAATCTTGTTAGCCTCACGAATAAGTTCTGGCCCTGTCTTGGTTTCTTTACCTTCCATGATACGAGCAATAAGGTTAGCAGACCATTGTGTAAACGCTGCTGGACCCCATGCAGCCTGTGCATTGTATGGTTGCCCATCGTATGCTTCAGCTTCGTACCATTCTCGTCCCTTTTCTATGTTGCCTCTTTGTATTGCATAAGCACCAGCAAACATAGCTGCACCTGTCATAAAACGTGCATAATCTTCATCAATAGCTTTTTTACCTGATGCAAGCCTACGTGCAATAGTAAGACCCGTGTAGTCACTGATGAACTTAGCCTGTGATGCAATGTAACGAGGGAAGGGGATAGCTACAGTTAATCCTGAATCGTGAATAAACTTAATAGCTTTACCTGCAGCTTGGTTAAGTCCACTTGCATCTTTGCCACCGAACCTACGTTGGAACGTAAATGCAAAACTCTCATTCAAAGCTTTATCTAGTATATTGTCAGGTAGCTGTGAGATAGTACCCTTCTCTAGCATATCCATCACAGATGTACCTAGCTGCTTATTACCCAGCGCACCTAGCTCACGATCAATAACACTGGCAACCACCGCACGTTTAAACACGTGGTCTGACATAGTGTTAAGTACGTTGGCTGCAGAACCTAAGCGTCCTAGCCGTGTATTACCCTGTGTTGCTGCCTCCGCCTGTGCTGCGTTAAGAAAGACGCGAGACATTTTCTCAGGTGCTTCCTGTGATAGCATGGTAGTAAGTGCTTCAGCTACATAGTGATCATCTGTTAGGTATGTAAGAGTTTTAGCACTGTTTCTAAGTGTTGAACGTGCTGCAGCTTTATCACCTTTTACACGCTTGATAGCTGCTAGGAAGATTTGATCAACAGTATCAATACCAGCGTTAAGACCACCAAAGATATTGTTTCGCATTGTGGTGGCAGGCTGTGATGTCATGAACGCTCTACGTGCGTCTTCTAAATTCTTAAACCCACGCCATACTTTACCACCTACACCAGACATAGCATCTAGCTGTGCCTGTGTAAGCTCCGTGGCCTCACGTCCTGATATCTGTGACATACCTTCGTCATATAACATATCAAGCTTTTGTCTAAACGCATCGACACTAAGCTTACTAATCTTTACGCCACCGTTGGTAACCAAGTTGCGCTGGGTAGCAAGTAACTTAGCGGCCTCTGATACCTCTGCTGCATACACAGCACTAAGCTGCCGCCTAGTTAGTCCATACTTATCAGCTACATCATCAAATAACTGAGCGCCGTGTCCTTCCTCTACAGCACGTGCAAGGTATTCTGTAATGCGCTGCCCTTCTTCTGGCTTAACCCCTAGCTTACCAGCTAGCTCATAGGCTGCAGCACCCAAGCGTTTAACTACGCTACGGTCTAAACCACCGATTAAGCCATCATCCAATCCCTCACTTAGGAGTGTCTTCTTTAGGTCCATACCCTCTTCAACCAGCTTAGGGTCAATAGAGCGTAGAATTTTCATAGATGTGAAATCAAATAGTTTAGCCTCTTCACGAGACTTTACACGCTTGATAGCTGTTTCTGCTTTCTTTGCAGCTTCAGCAAGCTCTTTAACTTTTTTCTTTTCACCTGTAGCAATTGTAGTCGCTAAGCGTTCTGCAGCTTTAGTCTGACGATTACCCATGATGATAGAGGCAGTACCTGAAACAGCACCACCTAATACAGCAGCAGCACCTACAGCAGTTTGATTTACATCATAATCAATGCCAATCTCTCTACCAGCTTTCTGCTTAATCTTCTCAAGACCGTACTGTGATGCACCAGCTAAAGCACCATCCATTGCGGCTGTCATAGTGGCTCTACCAATGTTTTTCTTGGCTAGCGCACGTAGGGTCATCAAAGTACCTTGCTTAGCTGTTTGAGCAGCAACACTACCTGCACCACCAGTGAAGGGTACAGCAGCTACAGTAGCGAATGTAGAGGGCGCACTAGCAAAGCCAAGACCATAATCAAGGATAGCTGCACCACCTCCATCAAGAATACCCTCACCTTCAGCGCGATCAAAGGCAAACATAAGTCTACCAAATGCCTCCTTCTCAGCTTGGGATGTCTTGTCATTGTCGATGTAGTAGTAGTCTTTAGCCATTGTAACTTCATTGGCTATCTGTGTACGAAAATGATTTAACACATCGTACACTACATCCTCACCCGACATACCCTGCAGGTCTTCTTCTTTGTAGTTCTTACGTGACCCACGAAGAAATGTAAGAGCATCTGATAGAAACTCTTCATCATTTTTTAGATCAGTCAATTTCTTGCCTGACATATTTTCATCTTCGTAATAGCTGTACATATTATCTACGCGCCTTATTAGCCAAGATATCAAGTTCTGCTAATAGTTTACTCTTTGTCGCACTATTAGGCAACTTTTTAGTTAATTTAATAAACTTATAAATCTGTGTGTAGTTAGGCTTACGTCTATCTAGAAGCTTAGCATAGTCTTTAGCAACTTTACTATCAGCACCGTGTAGGCGCTTAATCATATCCTCAAGATCATCTAGTTTGGTAGACTTAACAGGCTCAACAGGAGACTCAGTATCCACAAATGGCGCTGTAACATCCTGCCCTGGTTTGTTCATGATGCCTTGCTCTTGAAGGTTCATTGTCTGCTCTTCCTGTAGAGACATAGAATCCTGACGTGCTTCATAGTCGTAATCACGATCTGTCATACGTAATATTTCATCAGCACTCATGCCACCAATATCAGTACCATCTTTGACTAGCTGAATAATAGCCTCTGCAAGCTGTTCTTTTGTTTGGCCTGCTTCGTCTATCTGTTCCATCTTAAATGGGTTAGGATCAAAGCCAACCTCACCTACTGGAATTTTACCACCACGTACCATGTTTTGGATACGAACTTTGGAAACGTCTAAACCAATTAGCTTACGCGCATCCTTAGTCATACCCTCCCAATCTTCGTATGTGATATACTTCTGTTCAGGCTTATCAGGTTCTGTCTTAAGAGCGTTACGAACTTCACGCTCAATAGCCATTGATACAGTAGGAACACGTTCCTCATAACCAATACCAAGGTCAGCACCTAAATCACGTCCCTCTGGCTCTTCCTCTGTTGGCCCTAGCCCTACAGCAGCAGGCACATCATTGTCTTGTCTGCGTCTGTTTCTATCGCCACGCTTCTCTTGCGCTTCGGCATCTCCACTATCAGCATTACGCTTGATCAAGTCTTCTACAGTTGTAGTGCCATCAGATGATGCAGGAGCTACACTGCTCTCCACTACAGGTTCTGCCTCTGATGTAGAGGTTAGAGGATCATCAACCTTAGGCGCTGATTTAGGTTCAACCTCAGGTTCTTCTACTTCTGTGCTAGGCTCCTCAAACATCATAATCTTGTTGAACTCTTCATCAGTGATGTACTGATCATTACCATAGGCTTCAACAATACGATCAACAATGCTAGAGTCTTGTCTTACTAGCTTCACGAATTGACGCATATCCTCTACGCTGTCCATACGTGTAGCAAGACCTGTCATAACCTGATAACGAGCGTTAGCTTGACCAAAGCCTACAGTTAGACCTTTACCAATCAAGCTTTTCTCTAGATCAGCCATAGCTTGACCTGCAGCAAATACTTCACGTTTAGCAGTGTTAGCCGTAGCATTAGCACCAAACGCACTAAGAGCGCCTTTATCCATGTTCAACAATGATGCGTAATCATCAGGGTCTGACGAATCAGTGAACTGGTTACTGAACACTCTAGAGAGAGCATTAACAGTAGTTTTGTACTGCGCATCAGTATAGTCAACTTCAACGTTCTGATATGGACCTGTAGCTTGAAGCTGATCAAATGGTGTTTGCTTAATGCCACCACCTGCTTCAAAACCTAATAGTGTTTCAACAGGTACACCAGCAACCTTCATACCTTTGACGATCTCTTCAGCAGAGGCACGAGGGTTCATAGCCATTATGTCAGATACAGCTTTACCAAATGCACCTGCACGATGTTGCTCACTCTTGTTGCGTGGGTCTGTATATACGGTGATACCTTGAAAGATTTGACGTAGTGCTCTCTCAGGTGTTACACCCTCTGGTAACTTAAAGTTTGCAGGTAGTGCAAGGCTACCCAAGATCATACTCTTATCAATCTGACCTACAATACCATTCTTTTCCATGACAGTCTTAGCTGTATATACGTTCTTGTAGATATCATGTATGTCGTAGTTTTGAGCAAGACCAATGAACTCTTCTGGCGTAACACCAAAGTCGTTGTTCATTTGATCCATCATGTCTTCCATTGTGGAAATCTCTGCTTCAGACTGGGCATAAGCAGGAGCTACACGTTTAGCGTTATCAATAGCTAGGTCAACATACTTTTCACGTTGTGCTCTACGCTCTTTAATCCCTTCAGCAAGCGTTGTACCAAAACCCTTAGCAAAGCCTGCACCAAAAGCACCCTTAATCATGTCGCTTACTCCTTAGCCATCAAGCCTTGTGGCTTCTCATTTTCAGGTTGCTCTTCTACGATATCTTCTGCAACTTGCTCTTCAAGGATATCACCCTCATCCATTTTCCCAGCGCGTTCCATGACACGCTTCTTTAGCTTGACAGCCATACGCTTAACTTTATCGTCCTGTTTAAGACCCTCAGTGTCAATGTAATCTTTCATTGTTTCTTTGTAGTCTATGCCAGCTTCCTCTGCCATCTGCTTCATCACTAGAGCAATCTGAGGCTGCACTATTAGTTTCATATCTACTGTGTGAATACCATCCATAATGCCTTTGTTCAACAATGTACTGGATACAACACTAATAGGTACACCTATGTCTAGCATATCAAGTACGTTATCTGCTACCTCTTCTGAAGTTAACCCTCTCATGTAAAGGTCAAGAACTTCCTCAGGGTCATTCATAGTAGGAGGCTGCTCCCAAGCAAAGGCACCTGGTTCATCTGTCAGTGAGTTTCCGGGGATTGGCCCCTGCATCATCATTGATTGTGCGTCTTTAATATCCATAATATAACCTACTTAGTAAATCCTGCGCCGAAGTATAATCCCACAATTGCGGAAACAATATGTGTATCTAGTGGGGTGATAACAAAACCTTGTGCCATCTTCCATTGTACAGCCTCTGCTGGGCCAAACAGCCAATTTAATAAACCACCAGTAGCTTCAGTGTATCCTACATAAACACTAACCTCAGGATACCATACAGCAACTAGCTTTGGCAATACGATAATTGAGAACACAGCAGATAGAGCTATTAGTCTACGTGTCCATGCAAAGTGTTTGTCTGTCTTACCTGCATCACGTGCATCAGCTACAGCACTACGGTTAAACTCTGCACGTTGCATGAGCATTTCGTTTTGTGCTTGCTTAGCTTTAATAGATTGACCCCAAATAGACATGACTCCACCTAAGACGGTGGAGAACAACATTGTGATTAATTCTAGGGGTAAACCGAACATTAGACTGTAATTTCTCTTGTCTCAGTTAAACCAGTTGCAACACCTTTACTGCTTAATTTTACAGCTTTGCGAGATGTGGTAAATGAGTGTACAACATTATCATCTTTATCTAAATACTCAAACTTTGTACCACCACTAGCCGTAGGTATTTGCTTTATTTTTGTAATTGTTTTTTCTCCGATATCACCTGCAGCTTTATTCCAATTCCATGCACGGCGCTTTGCTAAAGATATAAGTGATACTTTTTCTTTGGCTTTAGTTGTCATACCTACGAACTCTAATGTATTCTTCATCTTATCTACAGTTGTACTTTTCTTAGCTGTTGAACCAATAGTACCCACATTATAATTAAGATCAACCAAAGCATACTTCACTGATTCTGGGAGCTTTTGCCATTCACCTTCTGTGAATTTAGCTTTTGCTTTATCTCTATGCTTTAAAGCCACAGCAGCAGCAAATTCTGCGTCAGAGTCATAATCCGCACGTTTCAAGCCCTCTGTGAATTTAACACCTAATGCTGCCGTGTCTTTACCGCCCTCTAAAGATTTATGAGACTTTAGCCCTTCATGTTCCTTAAGATATATCTCAGAGAACTCTTCTTTATATGTTTCTAATTCAGATGGTGGAGTCTCTCCCTTACTATCAAGGCGAGGACTCATTATCCCTTTCCCACTGGGGGCTGCACCTCCATCAGCGTCGATGGTATCAGTATCAATAGTACCGGGGTCAATCTCTTCAGACATTTTGTAAAGAGGCTCTTCATTAGATAGCTTCCCTTCATCTGTATCAGTCACATCTATCATTATGGACTGATCTTTGTCAAGCTTGTTGCCATACTCAGGGTCACCTACTGCAGCACGTACAGATACATCCTCTTCAGTAAGAGATTGTGTGATACCTGAAGCCTCACGCTGTAGACGAGCTTCCATAGCTGATTGCTTAGCTTGCTCAAAGACGTTCATCTCTTCTTCATACTTAGCAATGTCTTCTTCTGTAATGCTTGTATTACGTGCCTTTACTGCAGGTATTTCTTCACGTGCTTTAGCTGGGTCTAAATCTCGCTTTGAGCGTAGATACTTTACAAATGATGTTACGTAATCCTCAGGATCACTGTCTGACATACCCTGACCCATCAAACCCTCAGTAGTTGATGTTGTAGTATCATCACCAGAGTACATCATTGACTCTAGTGCCTGCATTTGTCTTTTTAACATATCTGACATATTTATAATACCTTACCAAGAAAAGGGGTTCAACCAGCTAAATGTACCTGAGCTTGATACCAATGCAGGCGCAAGCTCACCTAAGAAATTACCCCAACCCTGACCACGAGCACTGTCTACAGATGCCTGTGCTGTTGCAAGGTCTACATCTCTTTGCATCTCAGCAATAATTAGCTGTAAAGATCGGTTAGCATCATTTTCTTGGCCCTTAAATGCATAGCTAATCATGTCTCTCGTATTTTGTAGGATGCTATTGTAGGCTGTAAGAGTAAGATTATTGGTAGCCATAGCTGCATCACGGTTAGCTGCGTTCTGTGCTGCATTATCTGCTAGTGTATAACTCTGCGCCCATTGTGCATTAGACTGTGCAATAACCAAAGAGTTTGTTGCATTAAACTGCTCACGTGCAGCTTCTAAGCCTGTGTTAAATTGAGCCATAGCGTTAATCTGACCAGTGTTAAACTGATTCATAGCATTATATTGCTCAGCATTAAATGTTGCAATCTGAGCTTCTAGATTAGCCATAAACTGTGCAGTTTGGTTCTCACTTGATGCATTGAACTGTTTGGCAGCATTTGTAGCAGCTTGATCTGATATCATAGCATTTACTGTAGCTTGAGCTTTAAATATTTTATCTTGCTGCTCAAACCCTAAGTTGGTTAAATCCATCTTCAGGAAAGTCTCAGCGTTCTTAACTTGAGCCTGTTGCTGATTAGTAAGATTAGTTATGTCTAGCTGAGTTAGCGCTGCAGCATCTGCTAGAACTTTAGCGTTAGCAGCTTGTAGGTTAGCTAAATCTACAGACTGTGCTAGTCTTGCATTTTCCAGTGCTACCTGCTGTTCAGCAGTAAAGTTCATATTAGCAATGTCACTAATCTTAGCAGCGTTAGCAACCTTAGTTTGGAACTCTTGTGTGAACTCTAGGCCAAGGAACTTAGAACGCTGCTCTGCTGCGAACATAGCTGCCTGTTGGCGATTACTCAAGTTCTGTGATTCAAATCGAGCAAACGTTTGTGCATCAGCATTAGCGATAGGCATCGCAGCTTCCATAGCAGCCTGTACTGCAGCCTGTCCTGCCATAGAGGAAGCACTAAGACCACGTGCAGCCATCTTAGATGCAGCAGCACGTAATGCACCTGCAGCCCAAGGTGGAGGGTTGGTACCCTCAAAGTCTTCCATCAACTGACCAAGCTGGCCTTGTACTGTAGCGTTACTAGAAGGTTGACCAGTAGCCGCCTCAAAGTTTGTCTCTTTCTTGACGCGATCCATATCAACGGTAGAACCATCAATAAGTTCACCCTCTTCTAGCTCACGTGTTGGCGCACCCTGTACTGTTTGAGCTTTCTCAAGTTGTGCAGCAGATAGACCAAGCTGTGCTAGTTCTTTAGGGTCCATCGTTTGAGCTTCTACAAGAGCTTCAGGGCCAACTTTACCTGTCACCTTCTCAAGGTGATCCATAATCTGCTCTACATCAGCAGTAACCTCTAAAGGTTCATATGTCTTTGTTTGAAGCTTATCAGGAGCATCAACGGTTTTAACAGTGTCTACAGTTTTAACGTCAGCTTCTTGCTTCTCTGTTACCTGCCCAACACCTTCGTCAATCTCTCCTGCTTC
>Ga0208434_1000421_pt1 | contig 20677 bp, 10 predicted proteins | sample 13_taG_FD_184086 | JGI IMG/M metagenome (GOLD analysis project Ga0208434, IMG submission 184086) | Marine viral communities from the Subarctic Pacific Ocean - 13_ETSP_OMZ_AT15268 metaG (SPAdes) (version 2) | ecosystem: Environmental > Aquatic > Marine > Oceanic | place: Pacific Ocean | collected... | reverse complement strand
TTTCCATCCGAAGCACCACCTAGATGGTTAAATCAAGTGCACATTGAAGCGTGGAAACGTGGTATTAAAACTTTGTATTATACACGCACAGAATCTGTATTAAGAGGGGATATAGCAGCAGCGGCTATGGATCCTGATTGTTTAAGCTGCGATGGATAATTTAAATTATATATTATGACTTTAAAACAAAAAGTACAAAAGCTAGAAGCTGAATTGCTTAAAGCCAAGCAAAAAACAGCTGACATTATTTTAGATACAAAAGATAATGTATTTACACAAAAAGAACTTGAAAGAATTAGGTTTTTAGAAATATGGGCTATTGTTGGACCACTCGTTGGTTTTGGTATTGGTTTAATATTTTAAATAATTAAAGGGGATGACGCCGTAATTGGTATCATCCCCCTTTTTTATTTAAGCATATAACTTTTTACGCTTAATCTCTTTGGTACTAGGTTCAGCATCATATGCTTTCTTTTCCCAAGGTAAACTAGGATGGCCTTCTATATACCATTTACCCTTATATTTAATTTTACCATTTTTACGCTCATATTTTTTGCCATTCCAATACACATAATTATCATCATAATTAAGCTTTCCAGCTTTCATATCTTTCATGTGTTGTTTTTCATGAGCAATAGTTTTTGCGCGTTCAACAGGAGATAGGTTAGGGTCTATCTCTATAGTTCCATCATTGTTCGCTCTTCCGGCTATGCCGTTTTCTAATTTTTTAAATGCAGATTCTTTAAATTCAACTTCTTTAAAATCTACATCTTTAAAATCCATAGCTTTAAACTCAGTGTCTTTACTTTCCTTAACACCAAGCTCCCAACTACTCCATCCAGCAAGCATCCAAATCTTCTGCCATAACTCGGCTTCTTCATTTTTAATTGCCGCTAAATGTCTTGCTTTCCTAATTACTCTATCTAAAGGCACGCCACCAAATGATGCAACTTCACCTGCCATAGTTAAAGCCTCATTATCTAAAGAAGGCGTAAATGTATCGCCCTCTTCTATTTTATTAAAAGCTCTATAAGCACCGGCTAAATCTCGCATCTTAGAATTCAAAGGCGGAGAGATAGATGTAGCTGTTATAGCAAAGGCATTAGCGTCGGGTCTTTTCTTACCAGTCTGCTGCATATAACCTTCTTTCATCATTGCATATAGTGTTGATGCTACAGCCCCAGGATTACCTGTAGACTTAGCGAAAGAAGTTAAAGTACGCTCTAACATTAATGCATATTTCTCTTCTTTCATTTCTTCATCTTCAGGGTCATCTGAATTAAGTAAAGCTACTAAGCCGCTTTGCAATGCGTTAAACATTATAGCTTGCCCAACAGAGTAATACAATATAGATTGCATATCTGTTCTTAATGTACCAGCTGCAGCAGATCTACCAGATGTAATATCTTGTAGTTTCCTTTTTGTTATCCTTGCATACTGAAACGGCGTATTAGCAAATGCATATATTATTTTACCAATTGACGATGCTTGTATTTCAGAAATTTTAGATGGATCAGAAGACTGTTGAGATTCTTCAGCCGTGTTTCTCCAATCAATCATAGCCTGAGCTTCAGCATCGGCCTCGCTCATTCCTTCCTTCATTAGCATATTAACTCTATTCCTATAGTATGCAGCACCCCCAAGAGCAATAGCAAAGCTATCCGCATACCTTGTTGGTAAAAAGCCAAACTTAAGTATCTTGTTTAAACCTTGTGGCCCTTCTGCAATCTCATCTGCTAATACATCAAACTTCGCGCCATCACGTCTATTGGATAGATAATCACTATTCCATAGTTTATTATAATCTGCTTTCCATTGCTTTTGATTTGCAAATGCTGCAGTAGCTTGGAATATATTATTACCAGGTTTACCTAAAAAGTTTAATGTAGATAGCAACTGCAATATGGCGGAACGAGTGTTTAAGAACATTGTTGTTCCTACCGCTCTGTTTAGCCAATTCATGTAAGAGTTTGCATTAGCATCAGTAGATACTCTATTTCTACCGCTTTTCATTCTACGTAGTGTAGATACTATTGCTTGTCTATACTTTTCACCGTATTGGTCTGCAATTAAATCAAGTGTTGCGTCTGTAAATACAGCATCAACATTATTACTAAATGTTTCAAGATGTCTTTTACGTGCACCATTATTAATAGAATCATAAATCTCTTTAGCAAACGCTCTTGTTTGCCAACCTGATTCAAGTTTAATCGGGAATGATTCAGCAACTTCGTTGGCCAAGTCTAATACTTCAGAATTACTTTCTACAGCGTGTATAAGCGCATCTAAATGTTTTTTCTTAGCAATACCTGGATCAACACCTTCTTTAAGTGCATTGTAAACTTTAATAGCATCACCTAAAGTATATGGTGTACCACCAACTTTTTCTTCAAAGTTAAAACCTTTAGACATATCAGTCCAAGCTTTAGACTTATGAAGTATTTCAGTGTCAAGAGTAGCAATACCATTTGAATATGGTTTTAGCAAATTCTCTTCCATCCATTTGCGTGCATCAACACCTAATTGACCTTTGGGTAAGAATGCGTATAGCAAACCTTTAAAATCTTCAGCATTAGGTGGAATAAACCATCTTGATGCCTTAGCACCTTCACCTTTTGCTTGGTAAATTATTCTTCTAAACATAGACTGCAGCTTAGAAGCCTGCTCTTCATTTACTTTGTCCTCAGCTTGTTTTTTAGCGCTTTCTTGAGCAATCTTATCGGCTTTAATAAGTTCAGCTTTTCCTATGAGTAACATTTTTGATTTACCAGCAGGAACTTCTTTAGTATTTTTAGATATAAGCCTAACAAAGTCTATGAACTCCATCATACCTTCTACTTCGGTATATGCGTCATTTATAGCTTGTGCTAAATTTTTATTTTCTCTATAGGATAACTTTAATTTATTTAAAGCTCTTACTATAGGATCAGATTTTGCTTTAGCGCTTTTACTAATACTAGCTTCAGATTTTTGAAACCAAGATTTACCTTCAGCAACGTTTTGCAATTTGTCAAAGTTTGCTGCAGGATTACCTTCTAATATATCCTTTACAGCCAGCTTAGTAACTTCTTCCACAGTTAAATCAGCAAAGTTTTTAATTGTTGGATCAAACCCTAAAGCTTCTCTAACATAATCAAAGAATTTATCAATTAATGTTTTTGCCTCAGTATCACCTTCAAATAATTCGTAAAGCGACTTACCTTCTTCACCTAATATATGAGCCATTACTTCATTCTTGTATTTGAATGAATCAACCTCATATAGAGAATATATATCTGAGTCAGCCATTCTTTTTATAGCAGATTCAAATCTTGGATGAGCCCTTAGCTTATCATATATTGCATTGAATAAATCTGGATCTTTGTCATTTACTAAATCCGCCCATTCGTGAGTAAACTCATGCATTGCAGTGTCAACACCAGCTTTTTCTTCATTAATGAATATTGCTCCGGGAAGTCTAAATCCTTTCTGATTAGTGTACCCTTCTGCTTTTTGTTTTGAAACCCCAAGCCCTACTAAATATTCAATAGCTTCGTCTTTCGTTTTAAATACATTTGTACCATAAGCAGATTGCAATAAATCAGATAAAGCCTCTACTCTTTCATTTCCTGATAATTCAGGATCCGGTATACTGTCTTCTTGCAGCTCAATTTTAGATTGTATTTTATCTGGAGTTTTATCTTTAAATTGTTCTGTTAATTCTAAATTTAATAAAACACCACTTCTTTCTTTAAAGCCAAACTCTTCTGCAACTGTTTGCCCTGTTTCTATGTTAACTAAATTAGTGGGATCCATCCCTCCCATTATAGAATTTGTGCTATCATTGAAATAGCGACCAAGTGTATTAGAATAAATTAAACGAAAAGTTTTTTGCATGGTAGATGCAAATCCCCCTTTTTCAACTATTTCGTCATATTTTAAAGAAAGTAAAGTTCTAAAATATTGTTTTTTAATTAAAGGCAATATACTTCGAGCGCCGTTTTTTGCCTTTTTAGCCGCAATACCAATGTAATTAGCAACGGTGCTAGCAGTCATAGTGTGCTCATCTCTCCAGTTTCTTACGGCATTTTTCTTGTAATCCGAACCGTACTTTGTCCCCTCAGTGCCAAATTCTAAATTTTTAGTTGTATATCGCAGAGGAGCAACAACTTTTATTATGCCGTCAGTAGCTGCGGATGCATCATGTATTAAAATAGCCGCTAATAGTACGTCTTCTTGCATAATTTCGTCAATAAAACCAATAAATTCAGAAAAAGCTTTATCATTTTGCGCCTGTCTTTTTTGATTTTCTGTATATGCTTTAGTACCTTTTGTAGTAGCTTCTGGTGTAACAGCTAATGGTTTTATTTTAGTATTAGGTTTAGCATTAGACGCTATTATAGCGTTTTTTAAATCTATATACGTAGGATCTGTTTGGTTAAAATAAATTCCACCACCCGCAGGCATATCAACTCTTTGCCCATCAACTTTTTTACGCCCCCTTGACCCCATTTTAAACCAGTCTAATGCCTCTAGAGATAAACGCCCTTGTTTGGCTAAATTCATTAACCCTTCGTGCACTTTTTTTCTTATTTCATTGCTGGTTCTCTCTAATCTTCCTAATCCTAAAGTTTCAGCTAAATCTCTAAAGTCGTCTAATTGACCTTCTAAGTCTCCTTGTGGCGCTTCAGGCATAACTTCAACACTTCCGGCAGTTATCTCTTCAACAGCCTCTTGATACGCCTTAGCCTGCTGTACTTTACCTTTAACATCAGCATTGTCGAGTGCATTTTTAACAGCATCTACATTCTTAATAGCGTCGTCTGCAAAATAAAAGTCGTTATAACCTTCATTTATTTTGCCTTGCACCCAATCAGCTTTAGCCTGCGCAGTTCCGTCACCTAAACCAATAATATTTTCTTTCCTAAAATCTAGTCCAGCTAATTTTAAAAATTCTTGTATTGGACCAGCTGAATCTGCAGGTCTAGCTGTTAGAACAAATAAATCTTCATTACCTCTAGCGGCATTTATTTTTTGCGCTACTTCAAACAAAGGCCCCTTCTTACCGTCTATAACTTTGCTAAATTCAGAAAAGTCAAACGTAGCTCCTTTATCTTTTAGCTCTTGGTCTCTTTTAGCATATTCAGTTGCGTTTAGCTTTCCAGTAGTCCCATCAGGTAGCGTGTATAGCACTTGTGAATTACTTTTAGCTAATGTATCATCAAAGTCAAATATTCTAATTTTTTTAACTTCCTGCGGCGCTTGTTGAAATGATATTTGTTGTTCAATGTTAAAAGCTTCTTGTTCCGCTTGTCTTGACTCAAAATAAGATTTTCTAGCATCTGCGGCAAGCTGTGATTCAATTGCTTTTACAAGTTTATTTTTTCTATCATTTCTAGTTGACGCTTGTTCATTCTTAGCCTCATAATAATCTAAAAAGTCTTGTTTACTCGGTGGATATTTATTCCAATGTTTTGAAATACCCTTACCTTTTTGAAAATCAATATTGCCTAAAGCAATTGTTCTTAATGTTTCAAAATTATTATTTATAAATTTACTAAAGCTATCGTTGTTTTTAGTATTGCTACCAATAAACTTTTTAATAGCTTTATCGTATTTATTTGTAAATATAGAATTAAAAGCTTTTTCAGCTTCAGCTTGTCTTTTCTTTTGAGTAACTTCGCCTAATTTTTCTAATTCTAATATTGTTTTTTGTAAACCAATTTCTACATCGTTAGTTAAATCTCCTAGTTCTTTACCTAGACCTAATTTTTGATGTAAAAACTCAGGACCTAAATCTATTTTATCAACATCGATTCCTTCTGAGTATTGAGACAACGCTTCTTTGCTGTCCAAACCTTTATCAATATCTTGTTTAGCGAGTCCCTTTACAAGTCTATTCGCCCTTACTCGTAATCCTGATTTTTTATTGGCTAGATATGCCGCAAGCGGTACACCTGTTGACGGATCGTATGTTCTAACTAAATCTCTTAAGCCACCTTTACCCGTTGTTAAAGCGGCAACAAAATCGTCATAAGTACCAATTCTTTTATCTGGTGCTATTTTAGACCAGAATGAAGTTGCTATTGATCTAATTAATCCTTGTTGTAATTCAGAAACCTCACCCCAAGAATTTTTACCTTTTTTTTCGTATGCTTCTTGTGTTTTTTTAGAAAGATCAATATTTTTTTTCTTTTGAGGCCCCTCAGGGTTAGCCATATCAGCAGAATCTGTATTAGCTACTGTTAAAAGCTGTGCTGATTTAAGGACTTCAAGTTGCTGCTTAGCAGCTTCTTTAGCTGTTTCAGAAGAACTAGGATCGTTTAATATAGATTGATATAATGAAATATCATCATCCATATTCATAAGATCTAGCATTTCATCTTCATTAAGCTCATCAAGTTGAAAATCTATATAGTCATCAACTTTCTTAAGTTGTTTTTCTAATTTATCAATTTGAATTTCAAATGCTTCTGCCGCGGCATCGCCATCGGTTTCTCGCACTTCTTTTAATTGAGCTTTTGATTTTTTAAGCTTTAATTTAAGTTTAGCTTTTAAATCAGAATCAACTTCAGGCTGAATTTTTTTCTTTACAGCCTCTTTGTTTTCTGTTATTATTTTTCTACGTCGATTCTGAACTTCTTCTGCTAGCTTGTCATCGTTTTTAACTTTAACGCGCATACCAGCAAATTCTTCATCTGTAGAATTAGCAACCATATCTTTTATAATTGCTTTGCCTTCGTTTTGCTTAGTTTTTTTACCGTTTACTACATATTGTGGATTACCAGTAAATGTTTGAGCTGCAATAGATACAGGAGCCATTGCTGTACCAGCTATACCTTCTAAAAATATTTCTTCACCAGCTAATTCTTGGCCTGCTGCTAACATACCTGCGGTTTCACCTAAAGATCCGCCTACGGCTTCAACGCCTACTGCACTGGCTAGTCTACCGACCTTTTTAAGCTTGCTTAATCCTTTTCCAGCTACTGCGCCCACTTTACCCGCAATACCCCCAGAAAGAGCTTCTATTGCGCCAATAGCAACACCTCTACCTATAGCTTTGCGGTATAAATCGCTCATTTGATCTTCATCGTTTAAAACTTTACGAAGATCTTCATTGTTATCAAAGTTACCGTTATTGTCTTTTACCTTTTCCTGTAGAAGTTCGCTAAAAGTATTCAATGATTCCATAGCCATCATAGCGGAACCTTGAGCACCAGCTACAGCACCCGCTACAGCGCCTATACCAGTAGGAGCGCCAACAGCAGCTCCAGTGGCAGCGCCTCCGGCTACTAATCCTGATACCGCACCGCCTTCCGCAGCAGTACCCACCATTTGAGATAGTGAAGATAACATAACTTCAGGCCCTATGGAAGGATTTTTTACAAAAGCTTTTAAACCTGCTAAAAAACCGCCGTCACCTTCATCTTTATATTTTTGAACGTTGCGCTGGTAATTCTGCATTTCTTCAGACTGAGCTGTATCTTGTATATATTTTATACTATCTCTATATACATTTAATTTTTCATCTGAAACATCGCCTGCAAAAACATCTGCTATTTCACCAGCAGCACTTGATTGTCTCCATCCTGATTTTACAGCACGATACATATCGCTAGCAAAATCTACACCAAAAGTATCTTGACCAAAAGTTTCTTCAAGCCACGTTGGAACTTCAGGCTCTACTTGTTGCTCCGATAAACCATTTTCCGACTGCAAACCCAATTCGCTTGGTTGATCTGCCACTACAGTCGCAGTCTCCCCCGCAGCGGCATCCGTCTTTCCCCCATATTTAGATTTAAAATCATTTACAACAAATTGTATATTAGCTTCTGACTCACTATTATTGATCATTTGCTGAACAATACCGTCTAGTTTTTGTCTTTGTTCTTCTGTAAGTTGTTGCATTAGTATTTATATTGAGTTCTAAAATTTTCTGCATTTTGCGTTCGTCCGCTTTGATAGCCTGTGACTCCAGCGTATCTAGCTATTTGACTTTTAGCTGTTTCGCTATTTGAATCTAATCTTTCTGTTATATCGCCTGTTTTTTTATCTCCAATAAAAAAGCCTTTATCATCTTTTTTTATCGTTAGATTTGATGGCAATGTATTTTGATACATAATTCTTGTACTTTCATTAAGAGGCCCAAATGTATCAAATTGTGTTCTAATTCTTGCTATTTCCCTTTCCCCAGCTGTTGTACCACCTGTTCTTTCTGTTGTAAACTTAGTAGTTTTAGTCATAGGGAAATACTTTTCAGCTACCTGCGTATCATATAAATATTCAGAAGCATCATATAGCATTGCACTTTTATTAGCGGCAGGATCACTACCTAAAAAGTTTTGATAAGCTGTATGATTAACACCGTATATTTGAGCCATTATAGACCTTAGATCAGCTTCATTTGAACCTAAATTAGTTCTTATGCTTGCAATACCAATATCTCTTGCTTTTTTAGCGTTAGGTGTTGAAACTCCAAAACCTAAATCTGTTTTTACGGTAGAAGTGTAAGCATTAATATTTTTCAATGCTCCTGATATTACAGGCGCTAAGCTAGCTTTTTTAACAACTCTAAACCCAGCAGTTCCATTTGCTATTTTCGATGTAGGTATTTTAAAATCTCTACCACCTCTTGTTGTTCCTGTAACGTAATCAACACCATCAATGTTTTTTATAGATATTTTTTCTGGACTTTTTTCACCAGTCATAAGAAAATCTAACATTTCAGGGTCAGATGCTTCTGTGTCAATAGTACCTTTGTTTTCAATAAAATCTTTTATTGAATTAGTTATATTAGTACGTGTAGCGGCAGCAGATTGTAGTTCTGAGACTAAATTAGCTTTTACGTTTTCGTAATCTAATTTACTTATATCACCATTGGCATAAGAGTTGAAAGCCTCATTTAATCTTTTCTTTTTACCCATTGAAAGCTCCAGGTAGTCTTGTCTAGCTTGATCAGTTAAAAAGTCAGCCTCTACATTTAAAGAACCCATTTGGTCTTCTAGCTCCTCTTCATAATCTGCTTTAACGGCTTGGTCATAGTTGTATTTATCAATTACTAAATTATAACCTTCAATAGCAGCTTTACCTATTTCACCTGTATAACCAGGTGCAGTAGCTTGGCGCATTTGTCTGTAGTCAACATCGTCTGTTCTAAGGTACGGCGATTTAGTAATATGAGCAACCCTATGCAAGGGCGTATCATCTTTACCTTTGTTTTTATATCTTGCGCCGTCTAATATTTGCAATACTTCTGGTTTCAGCCTAGGCGGCCCGCCAATATCATATTTGCCTGCTGTAAAAAAGTTTTTAATGCCTTGCCCAATACCCTCAAGGCTTTGAGAAATATAAGAATTTTTAAGACCGCCATATCTATTTAAATCATTAACTTCTTCTTGAGTTTTTGTTGTGGTAATAGGCGTAAAAGAAGGTATTCCCGTTAAACCAAAATCTCTAAACTGTTCCCCAGGGCCATATAAAACATGCTCAATAGAACCAAAACCCGTATCTTTAGCATCTCTACCCGTGCCTTTGCTTTCATCTTTATCTGAATCTTGGATTACCGGCCTTTCATTAGGTGTAAACAAATTAGGCAACTCCGTTTTTTCCGAAAAAAATCTATTTTTTAATTGCAATTCTTTATCAAATGCACCTTTTAATTTACCGGCTCCATCTGATAATTTTACATTAGCTTCTTTTAACTTTGAAACGTCTGGTTTTGCTGTTGGTTTAGGCAGATCCTCTTCTCCTTCTCCTAACTTAAAATCCATTTGAGAAAGCAAAGCACCTAGTCCTATTAAAGCTTCGCCTGTTAAGCTTCTGGGTTGCCCCGCTGATGCTATCAGTCCGTATTTTAATAAATCTTTCATTAGCTTTGTTCGGGCACTCCCCCAAAGTTTTTAGTTAAATTTTTCATAAGGCCTCCTTTTGCAAACCCGGCAGTTCCAATGCCACCAGCTAAGCTACCAATACCACCGACTAACCCAGCCGTGGCTTGCGCTCTAGCTTGATCTGCAGCAGCTTTCCTTCCAGCCGCAAGATTTAATAATTGCTGTTGTTGACCGTATTGCTGTTGCTGTAATGCCGTACCTCCTTGCGCTTCCATTTGCTGAAGCCTTGCTTCTTGTTGCATTCTTCTAGCTTGATTAGCCTGTTCCTGTCTTGCAATATCAGCAGATATACCAGCTTTAGATTGCAAAGCAGCTTGTGCTATAGCTTGTGCACCACCTGCGGCTCCACCTGAAGCTACAGCAGCTTGCATCGACTGTGCTAACGCCGCATCAGTTTGTTGTGCTTGGAATTGTGATGCTTGTTGATTAACAGTTGCATCTTCAAAAACGTTTTCTAAACCAGCAAATTCATTAGTAAATTGAAAATCTTGTAGCGCTTGTCTTTGAGCTTCAAATTCCGCAGCTGCAGCTCTAGCTTCTCTGCGCCTAGCTCCGCCGCCAACCAAAGAGCCTGCAATCTGTGTTGCGCCACCGATTATACCCATTATTGGTAATGCCATATTTTATTTATTTATTTTAAGTTTGACTGATATAATATTCTGAACTTACAGCAAACAATTCTTTTACTGTAGTGCCTGAGTTTCTAAATCTAGTTTTTTGAAAAAATCCTTTAGTACCAGATATATCTTGTGTATTTGCGCCATCTTGTATAAGTGGCCACAAACCATCTGAACCAACTGATCCTCCAGGATCAATTATATATACAGGTTGCGTGCCTACAATGGCACCTCTATATTTGCCTTCTTTTAAGAACCAACCTAAAAAGCCAGCATCTTCAGAATCTAATATTCTTACGTTAGTAATTCCAAATTGTGAATCTTGATCTCCAATTATTTCTATTGCTTCCCAGCCTTCGCTACCTTCATAGTTAATAGATAACCAGTCTGAAACAAAAGTTGGATTATCATTAAATATTACTTGTACTTCAGAAGCTGTAAATCCAGTAGCTGCATTAAATCCGGCATCTGTTGGAAGTAGTGGGTTATAGAAAGTATTTCTGTTTTGTAAGTCAGAATTATGTAAATATACTTTACCGTCTTTAAACGTATAAAATTTACTATTTGATGTAATACCAAATTCAGGTACAAAACTAAATCTTGATGTCCAGCCTTTAGCTCTTGGGCTGTATGCTAATGTTATTTCCGATGTTTCATTAGGAATCGTTTCAGAGCCAATAGAGGCATCATTTTGGTTATACCCTTGTATTGATATTAAGTATTGTTTTTTATACCCGTTATAAGCCCCTATAAGCTTTGCATCTGCGGTAGCGTTGTTAATGTCTTTCACATGAAGGGCACCTAATCTGTCTCTAAAGAAGTTCGACATGCCTATTGAGCTAATTGGAAATATTTGTCCATTAGCGGGAGACAATTGCAATACTACACCTCTCTTGGCATCTGTAAAATAAGCGTTGTTATTAAAAAATGCAAACGACTCAGGATGAGTACTTATACCAAAGTCCCCTTGATAAGACATTGCTTGCCCTAATACTAAATTAGTAGCTGTAACGTTTACGCCTTCATCAGCATTAAACAACGCGTCTTTATCAGCAAGTATTTTAAATACTTTATCTTCTGTTAATGCTAATAAATTTGTATCTAATGTATAAAGTTTTTGAATACCACCATAATTTGGCTCTAATTCCTTAGTAGGATTAAGAGACATGTTAAATTGGTTTAATTCATTTATACCTGTTTTAGAATTAAATAAGCCTGAAAATATAATACCAGACTTTCTTGTTTCTTGAGCATACCTTGTTTCAGGTGTTGTTACTCTTATGCCTTTAGCTACTTCAACAGTATTAAATTTATCAAATAATTTAGTAGATTCTAAATAAATTTTACCGTGTTGTTGACTAGTTGCAGGTAAAGCTGTAGCAATACAATTTGCAAATTCTATTGTATTAGTTTGTCCATAGTCTTCGTCTATTGTAAAAGTTTTGCTGCTTTCCCAATATAAATTTAAATTTGAATCTGCTATTGGCTCAGTTTCAAAGTTTATTTCTTTTATATTACTACTTTCAACCTTACCATCGGTATTATATTCAGTTTGCCCTGTAGGCAAAGTCGTTATAATAGAATCAGTTGTTTCTCTGGGTACTTTTACAAAAAATGTACCTTTTAATTTTTCTTTGCCGTCTTCTGAAATTCCTAATTTATAAAAAGAAACATTTGAATCTACGCTAGCCCCTTGCATATCTAATCCGCCCTTACTTAGCCCTGTCCCTGATATTACTGCTCCGTCTTCATTTATTCGTTTACTTAACGTAAATTTAAATGCGTTTCTGTGCTCTCTGCTGTTTACCCGCATCCATCTAATTTCATCAACTAAAACGTAGTCTGTTTGATAAGAAGCATTATTGCCAGATTTCGTAGGGTTTATTCTCATTGCTAATCTTTCACCATACCCGCTGACGTCTATAACTAATTCTGGGCTTGTATTATCCCCATGAGTTTGCTCTAATGTTACCGCAGCAGAAGGGTCTTGAGATAGTATATAAGCATTCAAGCTTGAAGCAATTCTTTGAAAATTAGGTATGCCATCGTTACCTTCGTCTTCTAAAACTATTATTGGATCATTTACTAGCGTCGTATAAGAAGCTATAGAAGTTTGGCCGTGTGCTGTAGTAGGCTCTATTATTCTAGTAGTACCTTCAAAAAAAGTTGCTCCGGAAACAGTATGAACCGTTCTTTCTAGCACTTGATTTTTAACTATATCAGGAGCTTCATTTTCAATGTCTAGCACAGGATGCCTGGATTCTGTGGTGAATATAGAATCAACACCGTCAAAATTATGTCTTTTTGGTATTAATATACTTTCTTCTGTAATTTTATTTCTATCGGAAGAGGGGAATTGTACATATACATTGTCAGAATTATTATCAGACTCATTCCCGTCATTATAAACGTTAAACCCTGATAAGTTAAAATGCTCTCCAGAAACATCTTTTACATAATACCTATAGTATTTAGCCCAATTTGGGGCTGCAAACTTTTCTTTATCTATAGTTGCTGTTAATAGCGTTCTAAATGTTAATGAAAAATCTGTTTTTACAGTTGAGCCCTCAGTGCTAACATCTTTTGTTTTTTGTGTAATTATATTACCTACTCTTCCAAATTTATCAATAAAAGCAACGCCAACATCATATGTTCTATTACTTTTTATTGAAGGGCCGTTTAAAGGTTCCGCAATAGTAGCTGTACCAAGCGTAATTCTTAAATCATTATTTTGATCAAATTTATGCGTATAATTACCGTACATTAATCTATTCGCAGTTACCTCTTGTGCCTTAGCTTTTAAGGGAACATTGTCAAAATGTCTGTTTAATTGATCGTTAGGTAAAGCTGTTTCAAAAGATCTTTCTGATATTACTACAGGATCTAAAAATTCACTTATGCCTCTTTCACCTTCTGCTAGTTCTATAGTCTTTAATATATAAACTGTACTAGATAATGACTCTGTGTAAAGTATATCTACAGCTACAACATCAGGTCCCCCTCTTCCAATATTATTTAATGTTATATTTTCAAGGTTATTAGCCATTGAGGTATTATGCCCTTTTTTGAAAAAATCTTCTACGTCCGGATCTTTAGGAAAAAAAGCCACTTTACTAAAAGGCGCATATGGCGAATACTCCCCGTCTTCATACCGCCATCTATAACTAAAGTATGGGAAAATCTTTTCAAATGGTAATTTTTTTGCCATGTATTAATAATTTAAATATGGGTTGTAATATTGGTCTCCATATCCTAAACCTGGTTGAGGAGAATGGTGCGGGCTAGCATCTTGATAAACTTCTATCGCTTGAACTTTTGAAGGGTCTAATGAGTGTAATATTGTAACAGTACATCTTCTCATTTGATTTGTATTATTTCTTGGCACATTTAATTCTAACACCTTGTGGCCATTGCTGTTTGTCCCGTTTTGTCTAAAGGTTACAGGAATACTATATGGATCACCAAACCACTCCCCAACTTTTACGGTATAATTAGCATTGCTAGGTGATAATTCTACCTCAATGTATCTTTTGCCGTGTGCAATACCCTCATAACTATATTCAAGCCAGCTGTCTTGTGTAAATATTGTATTTTCACCTTTTACGTTGCCAGCACCTCCTAATGTTTTAAAACTTGTTATTGTGTTACTAACCCCGTTGCCTACACTATTACCTATTACAGCAACAACTTTATAATCTTCGTTTGGTTCAAGACCGGTTTGAAAATGAAAAGGTAACGCTTCCACTTGAACAGCGTCGCTATCAGCAATTAGTTGTGCTGGTGTTGTCCCGCTAAAATCAGAAGCTTTTATATAATAGTAAGATTTTGTTGTATATGCATTAGGAGCGGTTCCACCGTCAGATAACATAATATATGAAAATCTTGCCCCATTTTCACTTTCGTCTGTTACTGTTACAACACTGGGCAAAGGCTTTTTTAAAGCAGGGCCTGTTGTGCTTTTTTCTATATTAGAGGAAAACTCCCCTGCTACAAAACCAGAAGTTACAGATTGGGTGTGCCCGTTATTAGCTACAACTATTATTGAATACTCAGTATTTGCATCTAAACCGGGTATTATAGCCGAAACTCTAGAAGCAGATGATGAGCTATGCATCGGAACGCTTATTGTTATTGTTCCAGAAGTGCCCGTACTTCTTATATCTGATTTTTTAAGGGCATCCGTAGCCCCTACAACTTCAGATGTTTTTTTGTAATAATAAGTAGGAGACATATTAAATAAGTTCCTATTACTAGATAATTCAGCGTTTATTGTTATTGAATCAGCGTGCTTTAATTCTGGGCCTACTATATATAAATTAAAATTCTCAGGATATGTTACTGCTGCGGCTGTTGTTTGAAATTCGTATATATCTTCGCCGTCATAAACACTTCCTTCATTATCCACCTTAGCATATTCATAGTGAGCGCCTTGCACATAAAACGCTTGAACATAATATTTTTGATTAGCGGTTAATCCCGTTTTAGCAAAGCTAAAATTACCATTTCCCGTGCCCGCAGTTATAAAAGCATTTAAAGTAGTTAAATCTCCTGAAGAAATTAATTCATGATTTGATGCACTAGTTTCTCTAAAAGCAGCAAGATCTGATAAGCTTGTTGCCCAAACAAAGCCTGCTCCCTGTATAGCTCCAGCATTAGTTAATTTTTTAGTTACTGTTCCATTAAATGTAGCTGTTGTAGTGCCATATGGGTTAACGCTTCTCGTTTGAATAGTTACACCAGCTGTATCTACATTATAAGGAGCACTATATACGTCACCTAAGAAAGAAGTTTCACCTATAGTAGCTACCGCACAAACATGGTATCTAAAACCTGCGTTAATAGCAGAAATTATATTATTACCTGAAAAAGTTGCGGTATGAGAACCAACTGCGCCATTAGCTTGATCTGATGGTATTTCTGTAGCGGTATAAGCGGAAATACGTTTTTGCATTTCTCTTCTTCTAGCATTTTGATCAACGCCTAAAGTTTCGCCTGTAGCTGTCCTTGTTATATAAAAACTTACTTTATCAACATTTAAACTTTCCGTACCTGGCAAAATACCTTCGCAAAAAACGGCTACTGTGCTTGTGCCAGATATAAAATCTATTCTAGGGGTTTGGGTTTTTATTCCAGGGTTATTTGATTCTTCTAAATATATAGCTTCACCAATGGAGCCATACCCAATCATATCAGAATCATTGACAGCGTAAGGCATATAATATATTGTTTCGCCTGTAGTTACAGCCGCCGGTGTTCCTTGCAATTGTGTATTATAAGAAAATTTTTCTCGAAAATTAAATGCAGATAAGCTTGAATCAGGAACTTTAAATACACCAGAAATTGATTCGTTTTTTAATTTTATAAATTCATTTGTTTTAGAGCTAAAATAAAAACCTCTTTCTTTTATTTTGCCAAAAGGTTTATCTACTTTTGCACATAAAAAAGCGTGAGTTTTATATCTACTTGTTCCACCACCGTAATTAGTTATTAAAGTAGGCTTAGACGCTTGATTCATAACATAGGATCGCACTACACCTTGATCTTCGCCATTTTCATTTTTTCCCCATGCTTGTACATATATTTTTTTACCCGCTCCGTTAATTGACAAATCAATACTAAATTTTTGAAATTCTTTAACGGCATTTATTTTTTCAGCCCCAGATATTGGAACCCCATTTGAATGAAGATTAGTAGGCGCTGCTGAAGTATCTAATGAACTTACTATTTTGTAATAAAATCCTGTAGAATAAACATTGCCACCACCGTCATCTTTTACTGTTCCATTTAACGTTACTGTTAAAGTTTCTTTTCTAGTTGGCTGATCAGTAGTAATATCTAAAGTACCACCTGTTGTTGCTACTCTAAAATCGTATATTTCTCCAGTTACTTGTTCATTAACATTTGTTTGACCAAAAGCCAAGAAAAAATATTTAGAACCCGAAACTAATCCTGATGTTATTAAACTTTCAAAAGTAGTTCCATCATTACCAACTAAAACTTGTGTACCTTGCGATATTAAAGTATTTTTATTTGGAGGGGTATCTGAGTCTAATTCTAAATAGTAAAAACCTCTTTTCTTAAAAAAAGCTCCGCCGTTTATTGAACTACCTTTTAATAACGCTGTTGATGAAGTGGTTCCTACATTAGGGTCTGTAATTATTTGTGGGTCTTCAGCTTCTATATTTACATCTTCAGAATCAGTTAAACTGGTTTTTATAGATGTAGGCGGATGAGGTCTAATAACCGTAATATCTCTTTGCAAAAACTCTCTATTATAAATATGAGTAGTTCCAGAACTATGATCAGCGGCTTTAAAACTGTCTATATTAATTTTTTTAGGCTCATTCTCATTATCTGTAAAGAATAACATGTTATCTACAATGTTTATTCCTGTAATTAAACGATCTGGGCTAAAATTTAATTTATTACTTGCCATATTATATTTCTGTGTATTCTACAGTTACTTCAGCGTCAACAGGGTGACTTTCTATTATTTTTAATTCAACTCCAGACTCTATTTCATCTCCTACATTAAAATTAAATGTAAAAGGAAGCCCAGTTATATTATCTATTCTTATGTCGCCCGCCGTGGTAAAAGATACCCCTTTGGATGTTCCTGTTACTGGTGATATTTGAAATTGTGCCATTATGGTGTATATGTTATGTTAACTGTTGGAGTTGCGCCCAATAGAGAGGGTGTTCCTTCAAAAATTATTCCTGGCACATTGCCGAACATAGCAGTTGATGTGTCTTCTATATAATAATTAAAGTCAACGCCCTCTGTTTTGCCAGAAACTGTTACTGTTAATTTTGTTGCATCAAAAGCACTAACAAAAGCCTGAGGTGCGTCTACAGTAAAAGTAGTAGCAGTATTATTTAATGGTATACAACAAGCCATTTTTTCGCCAGATTGAACAGGCCCTAAAACAAAGCTAGCTAATCCATTCCCACCATTTCCAGTAGAAACATTATATTCGTAAGAGTTTATATTTGCAGAAGCTACAAAAATACCAGTTAAATTTAAATTTAAAGTAGATGTATAAAATGTACCACTCGGCGATCCAACATTAACCCTAAACGTTTTATTAGTAAATCCAGATATACCAGAAATAGTTACTTGATAACTAGTGTCTATTGTAGTTCCACTCATTCTAACAGCTTGCATCCCGCTAAAAAATCCCGCACCTGAAAAGCTAGGACCAGATGGCGTAACAGAAAAAGTTGGTATGCCCGTTGTTCTATTAGCGTATAAACCATCGTTAGAAGGCCCCGTGGCCATAAAAAATGTTTTATAATTTAAGCTAGTTCCAGCTGATTTATAAAATGTTCCATAACCAACGTTTCGGGCATCTACATCGTCTACCCCTAAGGCGACAACTCCATTTACAATATTTGGGAATAAAAAGTATTCCGTTCCGCTTACTCTGTTAATAGAGCTAGTAGTTAAAGTAAAGTATTTAACATCACTCAATGTGGTACCTACTGAATTAGTTGCGTAAGCTACAGCAGCAATTTGTGTTCCTTGTGTTTGCCCTGTTACAGTCGCTGAAAACGGCGATGTTATTGCGCTTGATAATGATACTTGCGTACCGCTAGCTTGTATTTGCGCGGCTGTATATGCGTTTGATAAGGTCGTAGCTGTAGATGTTTGTGCTACTGTTACAGGAAAGCTAGGTAAGGTTGAAAATGTTATTTCGGCCGGGTTATTCCCCTGTGATACTGTGAAAGTGTATGTTGAAGCAGATACGGTGCTATTATTTTTATCAATAACAATTATATCAGATCCGCTTACTCCATCGAAAGGATCAATTACTCTTGGAAAAATTTCGCCTAGCAAAGCATTATTATTTATTACTTTGTCTTCTGTTACAACAAATTTATTACTATAAACGTTTATTGTAGAACTTCCTCCTGTATTAACTATCCAATAAAATCCAATATCAGTTAGCGCAGCACTATTATTTGTATATCTACCATTTAGTTTAAAGCTTGTTGTAGCAATATTCGAAGGTTCATCTTGAATTACTTCAGGGGCTGTAATAGGCGGCTGATTAGCTGTTAGTTGCCCATAAACATACGACCCTTTGTTCGAATATGAAGATGGAACTTCTATTCTAACATCTATTTTTCTTTCAGTGCTTGTACTAACGGTAGTGTTAAAATCTTGAGTCACACTTTCAATTTCTCCTAATTCAGAAACAACAGTTATTGCTCCATTTTTTGCTACAGAAGCTTGTGCGGTTGCATCTTGAAATTTAAAAGTTAATTCCGTTGGAGTTGGCGGTGCAATGCTACTATCTATTATTACTGTTGAAACAGTACCGGCTGTGCCATCATATTCAAATATTGCGTCAGAATTATCACCTGTTACAAAATAATATATTTTATCAGATTCAGGGTTGGCATAAGTTCCAATTACTTTTGCGTTAGGGTTAGATGTTGTGCTTAAACCAAGTATATCTTGGCCATCTATAAGCTGATTACCCTTCAAATTTTCAATGGCTCCAACATTGCCGTCTTCTGAAAAATCTACACTAATATTTAAAGCATCTCTATATTCGCCAGGTCTTAGTATTCTTTCATCTGCGTCTCTGTCCATTTTAGCGGACTGAAACGTTCTTTTGCTTTCTGCCATTTAATTTTATTTAATGTTTAATCCATTTAGCTTTGCCTCGTAGTACTTGAGCCATTTCTTCTAGCTTATAATTTGAAAGTCTTATTTTTGCATTTCTCATTTTAGAGCTAGCTTCTTTTTTATATAAAGGCGCTAACTGTACTGTTGATGGTCTTAGCTTTGATAAATTATATAACATGTAAGCATATAAAGCATCCTCAGCAAGCTTTGGAACATATACCTTAGATAGGTCTCCATTATCTGCAATGCCATCAGAAATATAGTCTAAAATGATTAGGTTGTCAGGTCTCCCACTAAAGGTGCTATCAAAAAATATTACACCTGCCTCGTTATCTATAAAAAATGTACCAGCTCCAGACATATCTTCTGGATTGCTTCCGTATCTTTTATTAAGATAAGGAAAATCATCATCATCATAATTATAGTTATCTTCTAAAGATCTTGTTCTATTAGCTGGATTATTAGGGTCTTGAAATCTAGTAATCGCAGTTGACTTAGCGGCAACCTGTACTTCGCCTTCACTGTCATATAAAAAATTGTGGTCTCCATCCTGTAAAGGTGCGGTTGGATTGTCTACTTTTCTAGACGGTAATAAAATATCTTTTTTACCATCTTCGCCCACCTGCGAAACCTTAATGTAATTTACATAATCTTGCGGTAATGGAAATTGCAGAGTAGATCCTAATTCTATTTCTACACTTTTTTCACTATGCAAAATATCATAACTAAACTCTTGCATACCTCTTTGCGCCCAGAAATCTACTTCATAGCGAGGAACTTTAGCAAGAGCTTTATCTTCGCCAATATATGCAACAATAAAATTATTTATAATATCCTCTAAACTAGTTCTACTATAATAACCTAAACCTTTAAAATTAGCAGGAGTATTACCAGCGTCACCCTCAAAGTTTGCGTAATATTGTTGACTAGTATATATTTTTCTTGATTCTGCCATTATCGTTCAGATTGTATTATTTGTTGTTCTTTTGCTGCCGCAGCTTGAGTTATATCTGCAGCTCTTATAATTACTCCCGCATAAGATAATATTTTAACTACTAGTTCGTGCTCTTCGGATGCGTGCAACTCAAAATTTTGATAATCAGAAGCACTCAAATTAGCAACTACTTGGCCGGCCGCAGTACCCCCAACCCATTTCACTTCAGCAGGTTTTCTTATGTAATTTATATCTATACTAGTTATTCCAGCAGTTGGGTACATAACTACGCCACCCTCATGTCTAACGTATACAGGGTTATTTACTGTAGGCTTAGTAAGCGGCGATCTATTTAGATATAATATTTTTTGGCTTGACACTTCACTTGCGTGTATAGCATTTGTAGATACAGTACCTAGCCTGAAAAAGTTAGAAGGATAAGCATAGTAGCTTGAAGTAGTATTACCTGCAGCATTAGAAAATGTTCCAGCGCTTATTGTTTCTTCGTTTTCAAACAAAGCTATTTTTTCTTCTACATTTTTTCTAATATCAGAGTAATCTGAGTCATTAGAAACAACATAGTTCCTTAAAGAAAAATAACCTTCAAAAATTTCATTTTAAG
>Ga0208434_1000419_pt1 | contig 20694 bp, 8 predicted proteins | sample 13_taG_FD_184086 | JGI IMG/M metagenome (GOLD analysis project Ga0208434, IMG submission 184086) | Marine viral communities from the Subarctic Pacific Ocean - 13_ETSP_OMZ_AT15268 metaG (SPAdes) (version 2) | ecosystem: Environmental > Aquatic > Marine > Oceanic | place: Pacific Ocean | collected... | reverse complement strand
AAGTAAGCGCCGAAGGCTGTCAACATAAGGATTTCAAGCAAAGATACATAAGAATCTTTGACGTTAAATGGCAGATTATCAATGGAATCCGCTATCATGGTTGCCATAAACATCACCATAAGGCAGATCAAGGTGACTGGTCTAATGAGTTTTGCGAGCTTCACGTCGCTGCTCATGTCAGCCTCCCACCTTCTAGACACTTCCTTCTGGTAAGCAACCTCAGCATCCAACATTGCTTTAGCTTCTGCTGGGTCAACACCTGGTTCTTTGTCGAGCAAGTTCTTGACCACACCGAGGGCTCCGCTATCTGGTAGCAGATCCCCTACGGTGCTGAGTACTCCTGGCGCTTTCTCTTTAAGCCACTTGCCTAGCTTCGTGTCTTTAATCTTCTTCCTGTTGCTCTCCTGACTCATAGATTTCTTGGATTATATCGAGGATTGCGAGGGTATGGTTTCTGAACCGCCTCCCGTCGTACTCCTTGACTGAGTTGTACATGTCATTAATTTCATCCATGGCTTCGACTCTTTCGTCGTCGCTCATGTACTGGTAGTCAACGCTGTTGATCAGCATCTCCAGTTGTTGGTATCTCTCCTTACCTGCGATAGCCATAAGTTTGTTCAGCTGTTCTGTGTTAAAGTACACTCCGCTGTCTACAAACTTCTGATCGTCCAAGTAGCTGTATTCCTTGCCTACTATTCTCAAGGCCATGCGCTCGTTCTTGCTCTTGATGTTTGGCACGCTGACCTTACGCTTCTTCGCAAACGAAGGAGTAGAAACAGCCTTGGAGATGTTACCTGTAGACTCCATGAGCCTGTAAATCTCTTGAGATACCGCGTCGTCCTCACCCTGTCTAAGCTTGGTCACATCGAAGAGCTGGTACATCCATCCTACATTACCTCTTGGGTTCTGCTTGATTGGGTTACCCTTCCAGTCTACTCGGATTGGAATCTCGGCACCTCCAAACGTGCGCTCCTTGATGGTGTACTCAAGGTTCTTCATCATGCGCTCACCCATGTCCATATCCTTTGTGACTCTCTTGTCTGGCATGAACTCACGAGTAGCCCTGTGAATTGCACTGAACTGATTTGGGAACGGAACCGACATAGCGACGTTTGCCACACTGTTCATGAGGTTCTCTGCAGATCTCTCTACATCCCCTCCAGCGAGGACTTGCAAGAAGTCGTTAAGACCCTGCAAGAAGCTTTGCTCCATCATAGATCCTGCCGCAGTCAGAGGTCCAAGACCGACCATGTCTGAGAACATGTGCTTAGCAAAATCAATCGCTCCATCGTAGTCTCTTTCTCTGAGCTCTTCTTTGTCGTATCCCACTGCCACTGCAGCCATGAGAGCTCCTGGAGTTCCCATCTTCATGTAGTTAACAAACTCATCGTCAGGCTGCTTAGTGGGGTCTTCTCCAGACAACATGCGCTTAAGAGCGGAGATGTTGATGCTAGTGGGAGGGAACTGATCGTAAGCAAGGTTCTTCTCCTCTTCTTCATCCCAAGCAACTGGGCCAGACATGATGCCTTCCGCGAGCATCATAACCGCTGTCTCTGTGACAACTGCTCCGATGATGCCTTTAGCCATGTTCCTAGAAGCTTCGTCTAGATCTCCCTTGTTAAGGTCCGACGCTGCTCTGGCAGCGGCTACAACAGGAGAGGCAAAGGTTGCGCTCTCCAAGAGGATGTTAGCAGGTGTGCTTCGGAATGGGATCATGAACCTCAAAAGAGCCTTGGCTGTCTGCTCTCCATTTACGTATGGCAAGACATCCATTGCCGCTCCAAGCTTCTGCTCTATAAATGAGATGGATTCATTAACACCCTTTGAGAATCCTGTTTCTTCTTGGAACGTAATTCTTCTGCCTGCCGTTCTAGCTGTCTCAGCGTTCTTTCTTGGTGGGTGCTTCAAGAAGTCTGCGAGTGCGTCACCTTCAAGACCCAGAGCCTTAGCCTGCTCGTACAAGTTCTTGTCTTCAAAGTACTTTCTGAACGGAGTATCACCGAAAGAAAGCATTCTAAACATCACCTCAGCAGGCACCCCAAAGGTCCCCTGGAATGCAAGCTTAGCCCTCTGACTAGGCGGAATGTCTCCCTCGCTGATGGCAGCCATGAGAGATCTCATAGGCATCATGCCTCTAGACTGACGCCACTCGGTAGTGTCTTTGTCTTGACCTGTGATAACCTGATCAATGGTATCGATCATGTTCTTACCCATGTGAGTCATCGCGTAGAAGTACGCGCTCAAAGAGACTTGTCTATCTACATCATACTCTTTCCCAGCAAGTTTAGCAATCGAGTTGGCAAACGCCTTCACTGGAGCTGATGTCAGGTCAACGCCGACATCAAACACAGAGTTGACTGCGTTAGCCACAACGTTCGTTACTTGTGACATGGTTGTCAGCAAGTTACCTTGCGCTACTTGACCAACTAGTTCACCCCATCCGCGCTCGATAACCACGTTTGTAAACGTATCCATCTCACGCTCCACCGCCTTCAATCTTTTGACAGCGTCCTCAAGCTCCTTACTAATCTTCTCTCCTTTGATCGCTCTGGTCTGAAGGTCTTCTACCTCCGCCTGAGCTTGGAACATTCTGGCTGCAAGATCTTTCAGCTTAGCTTCGCGTTCAGGGTTGAGGCTGTTCCCTTTTTCTTCTACTGCAGCAGTGATGATGTCAACCATCCCCTTAGGAGAGCTCTTCTTCACCTCTCTGAAGTGACGAAGCAATCTACCTGCGGTGGTGCCCATCGCTCCCATCTCAGCAATGAGGTCTGGAATTGAGTCAGCCTCACCTCTAGACACAGCCCTAGCCAATCGCTCAGCTTGAGCAAGAACCGAGAGGTTATCGTTCATCATGGAGATGGCTCCGAGCTGCTCGTCGTTTACGATGTCAAGAAGCTCCTTGTCGGTCAGATCTTGAACGTCCTTCTTAAGCTCCTTAAGTTTTTGAGGAGTTATGTAGTTTCTAGGATCTTTAACAATCTTAGATCTGATGTCAGGTGAGAACTGGCTTTTTCTCTTCTTCACTCCATCCCGCATCTTCTTCTTTGTGTTGAAGGAGATTGCAGCACGCTCCATAGCTCCAGCCATGTTGCTTGCAACCTCAGACTCTGATGCGGCTACCTCAGAAGGGATTACCATGTTGTCATACTCCGCTTCAAGCTTTTCTCTTGAATCGAACTCCATACCCAGAACGCCCTTTGCATACCCCTCGAATCTAGCAACAGCCTTATCGTACTTAGGTCCGCGAGTTGTTCTCTTTACTCTTGATTTTTCCGACTCGATTCTACCTCTGTTGAGCGCTGGGTCTGACATGTCGTAGTATTCAATCTTGCCTCGCAAGAACACATCGCTCCCGATGATGGTCGCCTCTTCAGCAAACTTGATCGGTCTACCAGCCATGTCCACGAATACATTGTGGCGGAACGGATTGAACTTGGCTCTAACCCCGTCGTAATTAAGGTCAGTTCCCGAAGCAACGAATTCGCCATTGACGCTTGCCATTGGGAACTTGTTCTCTTGGAACGTGACAATCTTCTCTCTCGCATTCTGGTTTACGTTCAGTGTTGCATTCTTGACGGTCACCGCTGGCGCGTATGTCAGGGCCTCCCCAGTAGCGCTCTTATCGTGTACAGTTTGAACTGGAACGCCTGTGTTCTTCATGACGTTCAGGTTCAGTCTAATTCCAACCTTACGTCCAGTCTCTACATCTATACCCTTCGCCAAGATCCTTCTTGATGTAGCATCTGTAGACAGAGCTTCATCCACCATGAGTTGACTCATGTTTACATCATTGCCTCTCACCTTCAAGGCAGTGGCTGCCTCTTGATTTCTATCTCTGTACAGCTGACTTTCAGAGGCATCGATGGAAGCTTTCTCTTGTTTAGTGACAAGCTTTCTTCCTGGAGTAGGCATGATTTTCTCAGATTGAGGATCTACTTCCTCGAAGTTAATTGCAAGCTGTTCTCCTGCTGTCGCGTCAAGATTTACAGAGGAGAAGTCTGTCTCTGCGGATCTGGTCATAGCTGACTTGTAGTCGCTAACGAACGGGTTGCCCTGATAGCTGCTCATAGAGTAGATGCCATCATGGTACATGAGTTGCTGAACCTGGAATGGTGTGAGCCCCATCTTTTTGGCAACCTTTTTTACGAACTCAGTAGACTCTGCGTCGGTTTCTTTGTCGAACTGCCTGAGCTTTTCGATTTCGTTTCCGACTAGGTCATTGTAAACTCTTCTTGCTCCCCCAACAGTAGCGTTGTCACCTGACGCCTTTAGGCTTCTTACTGCAGCAAACAACTCAGCATCAGAACTCATAGCGTTAACATCACTTCCTAGCTCATTTAAGCGTGCAATAATGGACGTTCTCATCTCTTCTGATATGACGAGTCCATCTGAAAAATCTGTGATGTTAAATCGGCCTCTAAATATGTTGAACTGATCTCTGAAGTGACCGTCCTTGGGGATTGCATTTTTATCCCCCATATTACCCGCCGCCAATTCGGACAGCTTAACCGCATCCTTACCCACTATTGAAGCAAGAGCAAGCTTGCCGTCTTGATCCCTTGTCATGGCTTCTTTCTTGAACGCCTCCGCATCAAACACACCGTCTTTGGTGAATCGATTTACAACCGTGTTGATGTCATTGAGGTGACTAGACATGGTGTTGGCTCGGTCACCTCTTACGTAGCCCAGCGTGCCTTCTTGCTCTCTTTTTGCAATAGCCGCAATTCTTCTTGGGCTAATGAAGTCCGTGGCTCCGCTTTGCATTCTCTTGACGCCAGCAGCAAACAACTGTATGGATAGATTCAAGTTTGGATCAATCTTGGAGCCGTTTGAGGTATAGGCTGTCAGTAGATCGTATACTATTCCAAAGGACCCAGGGTCCATGGTTACGTCAGGGTCCTGACTTACAGCCCTCATGACCACATCCTTTCCTTCATTGTAGTTGCCCAGTGGGTCTGCTACGTCAATACCCGTGTTCCTAAGGATGTGCTGCCTTGCTACGTCCAGAGCTTGCGCTGCCACCTCGACACTCTGATCTAGAGTTGGGTCTTCACCGATCATGCCCTTAATAACGTGGCTTTCCATTTGCATGAGGGACACCTTGTCGTTTGCCGCGCATGTTCCAGATCCAACCGAGCACAAATACTTTGCTTTGTTGTCAAGCTGAGATTCGTGTCGAGCCGAAAGATCAGGGGTCGAGACAATCTTATCTACAGTGAAGATTGCAGCACGCTCCGTGATCCCGTCGCCATCATCAATCCCGAACTCCTCGTTCATTTTGTTGAACGCAGCTTCTACTTCTTCGAGGTTAGCATACCTATCAAGAATCTCCCATGCAAACTGGTACTCTTCTTCGAGCCCCATGTTTTGCATAATGCTTTCCTTCTGTTCGTTGAGGTAATCAACGGCGTCTGGAGTCATCTCATTGAGAACCCTTTCAAGAGCACTGATGTAGTCAGTCCCCATGAACGGCTCTTGACCTTGCTCTTTTCTGCGCTCAGTGTTTAGAGTTTCGTAAAACTTATTAAGAAGCCTTCTCTTGGACAGCTTTCTTTCCTCCTCCATTCGGGCCTTTTGCTCTGGATATACTGGAGGCTTGAGCTTCCAGTTCTTCATGACATCCGCATTGATAGGCTCCAGAGACCCATCCTCTTTAACCAAGTTAAAGTAGCCGTAACTTCTGAAGCCTCGACCCTTACCCATATTGGTCTTGTACTTCCACCAGTTGATGAACTGCCACTTGCCATTAAAGGTCATTTGCATGGGCTTGCCGTCAGTCTCGCCGCCTTCTATATCTCTCTTGAAGGTCATCATCTCAACTGTAAACGGAGTAGACTCAGGAAGTCTAGATGGTGACAAGGCGGCTCTCTCTGTGTTGACGTCTTGAGCTTCTGACTTCACACTTAACACCTCTCCTGTTCTGATAGCTCGCTGAAGCTTTTTCAGCACAACGTCTGCTTGGGAGATGTCTTGGATAAGCATAGCATCCTTACCGAGGGTTGCCCTCAAGAACTTATTAATGAGAACCCTAACCTTATCAAGAAGCTTGGGTTGAGATGCGTCGTAGTTAACAAGCTCGGTTAGGTACTCAAGAGCTTGCTCTTCTTTGATCTCTCCTTCACCAGCTTGACGCTGCTTTCTGTACTGCTCTCCTTTGACCTTAACCTGCTCAACAAGCTCTGGGTTTCCAGACTTCAAGGCAATCTCTTCTAGCCCATCTATAAGATCATAGACTGCCTGAGGATTATCCTTGAACGCCTTTCTAAGAGCGGGACCAATGGCAGCTGCATGCAGTACTTCCTCTGCGATGACGGCTCGTGGGTCCTTCCCTGCCTTTCTAGCTTCAGCTAAACGCTGCGAGTTAAGGTGGATCTCAAGACTTCCGTCTGTATTCTCAACCATCAATCCCAAGACATCACCACCTTTTCTTGAGGCCTTGTCTCCAGACTCTTTTGTGTTGTGAACTACAATCTTATACTTAGAACCAGCGATAGCTTTGAGGTGAGGAACAAGGAATTTATTTACAAGCTTTACGTCTTTCTTTGTGAGCCCAGGCATAGACGTAATACCAGCAGATCCGTCTTCTTTTGCTACGTACTCGTCGAACTGCCCCTGAATACCTCTGATATCTGACTCACTCTGAGGCTGTTCTGCTTTTTGCTTTGGGGTTGGCTCCGCTACTGGCTCTGCCTGAGGCACCTGCTCTGCTTTACGAGACTTAACCTCATCCACCCTTTGCAATGCGATGTCCATACCAGCATCGTAGTCTGACACGACCTCACCTTCTCCGACCTTACCCCTTCCAGGAGCAAAGAACACTACGTCTGGCTTATCCTTGAGCGGAGAGTCTTCATCATTCCATCCTTCTGGGGCATACTCTTCGTTAAAAGGAACTCTAGCCACAGGTCTGAACCCGTTCTGTACATACTGACGCTCCAGGTCTGTGCCGTATGCGTCAAAGAACGTACCTCCATTCTCACGTCTTACTTGCTGGAGAGGTCTAGACACACCCTTGAGCTCAGAATCTGGAGACTTAAAGAGGCCACCCATGTATCCGTCACCTTTGACGTATGCGCCAGCAGATCCATCCTCAGACACGAACAGCTTCCCGCCTCCATCTACAACGGATTGCGCTGTCTCAAGATCTACCTGAGTAACTTGCAAGAACTTCTTGTCGCCTCTTTCTTTAGCCACCTCGAAGGCACGAGACATGGCGTTAACATACTCCTCTGGTGTAGCCTCTCTAACCCCTTCAGGAGCTTTGGGTTTTGCATCAGCCTTAGCTTTCGGAGCCACAGGCCTCATACCTAGATGGTTACGCAAGTTTTGCTCCGCCACGAATGCCTCTTCAGCTGCCTTACTGAGACCTTCGGTTGGACCAGCCTCTGTTGCTGAAGCGCCCTGCTCTTCTCTGAGAACTCTTCTCTTTGCCTCAACCTCACCCATTAGTCTGAGCGCATCTTTCTTGGCTTGTTTAGTTGCCTCTAGTCTCGCTGACAGATCATCCACTTGAGATGGATCTACGCCCACCCCACCGAGATCTTCTTGAGCAGAATTGAGTGCTTCCTGAAGAGCAGTAACGTCTTCGTTCAAGCCCTCCATTTTCACCGCGATCCTGCCGTCTTCAAGCTTTGAAGATTCCTCAGCAGTCAGCTCCATGCTTTCGCCTTTGTGCTTTGCAATCAGACTCTCTCTCTGATTGACAAGGTTAAAAATCTCACCCGTAAAAGCCTGAAGCTCTTGCTCTGAAGCGCCAGCTTCTTTTGCTCTCTTGTGCTTAATTTGTGTCTGCCTGACAGCCAAGTCAATGTCGTTGATAGACTTCATGGTGCCTGGATGACGAACCGCGATCATCTGATAGAGACGCTCATTGTCCGCCCTGTTCCTCGCTCTTGACTTATCAAAGTCACTGGACATCATGTTATCAAACGACTGAGACTTGTTTAGGGAATCAATGTTTTGTTGATCCTTAGACGTCATGTTGTTCTTCTCGACAACAGAGTTGGCGGCTGCCTGTGGGCGCCTAATAACTTCGGCTCCAGCTCTCAGCGTGGTTCTTACACCTCCTGGCGCGGCAATAGCCCCAGTGGATACAACACCCAATAGAAAGTTTTCAAGAACTCTTTCCGTGTAATCAGATTTGCTATAATCAGCATTACCTAGAGCATCTTCGAATACCATCCTGCTCGTTTCTTGAAGAGCCTCAACACCGCCCTCAAGAATGGGGTCAGCCACGCCCTGCATCAGAACGTACTTCTTAAATGCCTGGACAGCTGTTTCCTTTAGGGCTGGGTTTTTGGTGAGAGCTCTAAATCCCACGCTGGCGACGCGACTTTGAATTGTGCCTCCAGCAGCAGTCAGACTACCATCCGCGATTGCCATGCCAGATCTGGCCAAGTTACCAGAAAAAGTATCTTCGAAGATTGGCTCAAGGCCCTCTTGAACCCTGTTGTAATCCTCCCTTTCTGAGTCAATGTATGTGTTCTGTGCAGCCACCGAACCAGACACAAGTCTTCCAATCGGGCCGAATGCGGCGGCTACGATATACGGAGAGCTCTCTCCGATAGTCTGAGCTCCTCTAGAAAAAAGCTCTGCAGCATCACCCCAGTTAAACTCACCTTCAGGTATTTCGCCTAAGGTCTCAGTAATCGTTCTGCCGTACTGAGTTTTCTCATTCCTTAGATCATCAGTGAGGTCAGCCAAAGCTTGGTCAACCGCTCTGGTTACTGCTTTCTTTTGCTCTGGTGCAAAGATTTCAGCAACAGCCAATGGCGCCGTTGCAAATGGCCCGAGCAAAGCTCCAGAAGATATCGGTCCAGAAAGAAAATCAATCGCCCCAGTGCCTAGTGAGATTGAGCTATCCCTAAGGAGATCCACCCAGCCTCCACCGAAACCAGTAGTCTCATTGTATCTGTCGTCACCATCAAGAGGAATCGCAAGTCCGAACTTATCGTACAGCTTGTTGGCGTAGTCTTCTTTGTCTATGCCAGCACTGCCAATGCGCTCATTGATCTCATCAGAGTAGCTTTGTAAGAGCTGGAGCTGTTGCTTCCGCGATTCTGACTGGAAGAGATTGTTGATGTCTGCTTGCTTCTGAGCATCAGACTTATCTGGGTTTGCCGAGATCTCATTGATCTTTCGGCTAAACTCCTCTTTCTCCATCATGCCAGAGAACATGGAGCTTTGGTCTTGTGCGAATCGATTAGAGAACTCGTCTCCAATCGTCTTCAAGCTTAGGTCTGGAGGCGATACTGGATCAGCTGGTTGGGTCTGTGATGAAGAATCCAAATCTTCTGCCGAAGGCACGGAAGTTATAGACTCTATAGTTTGACCCCCTAGTTCTGCTGAATCTTTTTTTTTTGACTCTTCAAATAGACCGCTGGCGTAGTTCTTTACTTCATCGTAATCCAGATCTGGATTTTCGAAGTACATCTCATTGGCGATCCACGATGCGTTCCTGCCCTGAGAAAGATAGTCTTGAATTTGTGCTTGAAGCTGTTCGTTCATGGTAAACGGCTGGTTTCAAGCAAAGATAATGAATCTTCTCTTACTCTCCTTTGTTCTTGATTTCTCTTAGGAGCTTGATCATATCCTCTTGACTCAGTCCAAGCGCTGCAGCAATCGCATCCTTAGCTTGATCGCCTGGCTTAGGATCAAATGGCATAACCACATCCTTCTCACCGTCAAAAATTATGACTGAGAATCCACTGCCTCCAGCTTCTTGAGAGTTAGGGTTGTAGATGATCTTCTTTAGACTGCCTTCTTTACCTCCGTCGAGACCAACCTTGCCCTTAACAACCAAGCCAGAAGCTCCACCCACAGACTCCTCAAGATCTCCTAGGCCAGTGTTGATGGTCAAGTTAGCGCCCCCAATCTGACCGACAAGTCCATCAAGCTTCTTTGATGACGATGACGCGCTAGTGCTCTTTGGCTCCTCTACTTCTTGCAAGTCTCTCCACCCCTGCATCATTTCCTGCACGTAGTCGTACTGAGATTGGCTCATGTTGTCGAAGCCTTCAGAGGTCTTGGGGTGCTTGTCGAGCAGGGCCTGAACTTCCTCAGAAGTCTCCGCCCCCTCGGGCTCTGGTCCAGTCAAACCAAGCTTTTCTCTTCTTCTTCTTTCTGCTAGAGCAGGGTTGTTAAGGACGTAGTTCAAGAACGCAGACTCAGCCTTTGTCTCGGTGTCGTAAGACCCCCATCTCTTTTCTTCAACCAGCGTCTTACCGTCCGTAATGGGGATAGGCTGCAGGTCTGGCTTACCTAGTTCAACAATAGCCTTCAAGTAGTCTTGTCTGCTTCCGTATTCACTTACAGTCTGTCCATTCTGATCTACTACAGTGACCTTTCCATCATCGCCTGTACGAACCTCTCCGTATCTGAGGGCGTCTGCAATCTTCATGGTCTCGTCAAAAGCAAGTGTACCTGCCTTCGCGTTGTAATACTCAACCCCGTTAATTTCTTGGCTTGCTGCTTGCTTTGGGTCGCCCCCTACCTTCATAAACAAGTCGTGCTCAAGAGAGAGCTTTTGCAAGTTAGTAACAGCCTCATTGTAGATGGGCTCAAACTCCTTCATCTCTTTCTTAAGATCAGCTACGTCAGAGTTAAAGCGCTCTAGATCTGCAGCATTCAAAAAGTTGTAAGAACCCTCTGCATTGCCATTGATCTTATCCATGAGTTTCTGCGCATCAGCAGAGAACGCAGAGTTGGGACCTGAGTCTGATGTAAAGTCTGCATCTGGCACCAAAGCTTTTGCTTTCGCCTCGGTAGCCTTGAGGTCTTGAAACTGCTTTGCAAAGCCACTAGCCGCCTCTCCAAACCCAGCATAAGACTCCTCTATATTCTTGATGTAGTCTTGAGCATAAGGAGATTGAGCATTATTGAATCTGCTTGGTCGGACTTGATTAGACATTCTTCTTGTTTATTTTCTTAAACCAGCTTCTTACAAATTTATGAAGAGGGGTGTCTCCTTTACCTGCAAACTGTTCCATTTTACCCATATCCTCTGGGGATATAATACCTTCACCTCCAGTCATCTCACCAATCTTAGCCCCATCCTGCATGATATCGATAGGGTTCTCATCGTGAGAAAACTCACCAGGAGTTTCGCCTCTCATAAGCTGAGCCCCTTCTTCGAAGCTAAGCATACCTCCTTCTACTCCACTAGCGCCTTTGACAATCCCTCCCCCTTCAGCAAAAAGATCCTCATCTTCATCTGGAAGATTCAGAGTTGGCTGAGGCGTCACGTTGATTTGATTAAGCGCGTCGAAAAGTCCTTGAACGCCCTGATCTTCAGTCACTGTCGTGCCGCCTACGTCTACGCTTCCAGTATCTCCTCCCCCTCCATCCATCTGAGATGCGGCAATGTTAAATCCATCAGAGACCATGCCAGTAATGCCTGAGGTGAGGGCTTGAGACTGAGCTAACCTACCTCTGTTTTCGAGAGCTGCTGCCCCTGCTTCTGCGCCGAGAGCTTGCTCCCTGAGGTTTCTTGCTGAAGCTAGGTCTTGACCAGCCTGCTGGTACTTGTACGTTTCAACTTGCTGCTCTGCGCCAGCGATTGTCTGCAACCCTGCTTTTCTTCTAGCCGACTCATCAGCTGCGATCTTAGCAAACGTATCCGCTGTGGTGGTGTCCACCTTACTAAGCCCACCGAGGAGAGCTCTTGCCCCACCCGTTTTGAGCGCTTGAACCTGTTCCGCCTCTGACCTAAGAGCCTCTTGTCTCTGCAGGTCGGCAGCAGGATCTTCCATCACTGTCTTCCTAAGCTCATTATATGTAGGGGCAAGCCCATACTCTGACTGTCTCGCCAGAGCGTCTGTTATCTGAATATCTGCCTCTGCCTGTGCAGCTTCAGCTGCCTGCCTATCCACCTCTGCTTGGCGATCAGCTGCTTTCTTTGCTTGGCGCCCTTGGATTATACTGCCAAGACCTTTGGCTCCAGCAGCAATAGCCATAAGTGTTATTGGCTCAATGAACTGAACGGTATTAGGGTCTGGCTCTCGGGAGATCACCTCCCATATAATCTGTAGGACTTCTAGCATTTTACAAATATAGTTATTGTCCGCCTATTGCGTCGTTAAGCGGTGAATTCTCAAAGTTTACGTTGATGGCGTAGATCTCTTCTGAGTCTACTTCAACCACGGATGCGGTTGGGGTGAACTCTGCCTTTACTATCGCGTATCTATCTCTAAGCTTGTTTGAGTGATGGCGAACAGTCCCAGCATCTTGAGCTACAAGAAGGGTGGTACCAGCAGGCAGCAACGCAATAGCTGGTGCAGTAAAGTCGTCATCTATTGTTATTGTAGACGACCCCCTGTTGACTGAAGTTATGTAGTGAGTGGTTGGGACACTTATGTTCGCATCTCCGTTGGCGTCAACGTAAAACAACTGACCATTAAGTGGTATGTTAATCCCCTTTAGGTTGTTTGAAAGCGTAACATCTGCACCAGAAATAGAGTCCACTTTTCCTAGGACCGTGTAGTATATATCGTTAGGGTCTGTCGGATAAGACCTGCCCGATGTAATAGCCCCCTCAACATCTCCATAAAAAGCGCCCTCAACCTCCCTAAACGAAAGATCTTCGGTTCTTTTGTCCTTACTGTCTCTAAGGGAGACACCCCATTCAGAATTAGACTCGGTCGAAAGAGATCTAAACACCTTCACCATAGATGGGTTTGCGTTTGCCACGACCTCTATCTTAGAAGCTACTGGTGTAGACGATGTATCGAAGAATCTGTTTGAAACAAACCTATCTCCGAACTCGTGCATTACGCTACCTCCACTGGATTTGAATGCGTAAAACCCATCCTTAAGAGAGACATATCTATCTGGCATGAATGTATAAGTGCCCTGCCAGAAACCTCCCTTATCAGCGTAACCAATGGTATACCCATCAAAACTCCCGACTGGAGAAAGGGTTGCGTAGTATATGTCGTCCTCAGCATCATACCCGCTAATGATTGTCTTGCTTCCAGAAGCAGCTTCCCAAGAGATAATTCTATCTGCGATCTGAGACTTTGCATCTTTATCAGAGATAACCTGAAGGCCTTGGTTTGTGATTCTAATGATAGCTCTACGCTCTGCATCTACAAAGTACGATACGCCGTCCCTAATCAGAACAGACTCTGGATTAGTTGTGCCGAAGTCACCAGCATAAGCAACCATGTTGTTGATCACTTTGTTAGATAGCGCGACAACACCACCCTGAGTTCCCGTCTCAAGGACTGACTTGTTGATACTCAGCCTCGACACTTTGTTTTCTTGTATGGCAAGCAGGTTGTCTCCCTGAGTCCCCAAGAAGTTACAGGCGCCATACTCCGACGGAAGGTCAAAGAAGTTTGCTTGAGAAGGAACGAAAGATGAAAGCGACAATACGCTAGCGTCGTCAGCATAGGGCTCGCTGTACGTGATGCCGTTGTATCTATTGACAGTGGCCGCCCTCTCAAAAGTAGTATGAGCCTTACCCTTACCCCAAGCTTTTTCAGGTGACGTTTCATCTGGCTGCTCACATTCAAGAGGTATTGTTTTGTCCTCCCAACTTCCTGGGTCGACAATACCCCCTAATGTCCCGTCACTAGTTCTGCACGAAACATTCCTGAACATTACATCACCATCAAACAACCTAATGTCTGGGCCGTGAATGCCCTGCCCTGTGAATGATTCGTTTCTCCTAGGACCTATTCTAATTTTATCTCCTATCTCGTAATATATAGGCGTCTCGGTAGATTTTTTTGGAGTGAGGATCTCAATCAAACAGTCCTTACCCCAGAAATTAGAGGCTGTTGGTGTGGTACCGTCTGGGTAGTTCGGAGGCGTGGAGGATGTGTATCCACCGTTTGTTGTGGCCCAATACTTAACAATAGAAAACCAATCAAATCCTGTGTACTTAACTGTAGATGCTACGTCATCGACCCGTGGTGCCTTAAGCACAAGAAAGTCGCCTTGGGTAGCTGGTGTTTCAGCGTTCCACTGTATTGGGTTTCCCTCGCCTTCTTGATATCCAGATCCTGATTCAGACAATCTTTCCACCCCCATAACCTCAAACTCAATGGGGTTTCCATCACTATCAGATGGGTATACTCTACCACTACCTGCATTGTAGGAGATAACTCTACATATATCACCCTTTGTAAAAGAGTACTCTCTAGCGGTGGATGTCTGGTCTCTAAACTGCTCAAGTGTTTTTAGAGATACAAATATCCTCTTATCAGATTCAACTATCGTGTTGTCTGACACGTTAGACCCATCATTCTCTTGAACCATGTATCCCCCACCTGTAGTGTACTGAAACACATTTGAGAACTGAGACCCGCCGTACACAATCTGAAACCTGTCTGCCCAGGGTATTCCGTCATCACTTTGAAGGAGTGTGTCTTGACCATTTGTTATCCTGACATTTAGAGCAGCATTGCCCTTCCCTTCACTAGCTGATCTTTCTGATGGATGCTTAACGTAAACAGACCCTAGCGGGTTTACAAAGCCAGCCCTGCCCCATTTATCATAGTAAACAATTCCTAGCTCATGAGTGCAACCAGCCTTGAATGTCTGAAGAGTGGAAGATGAAGATATAGAAACATCTCTACTAACGATGTAGTCTGGGTTGCTACCACTAAGTGCTTCGTTAACCACAACTTGTTGGTTCGACACTCCTGTGAAGTTGTCAAGTCTAATTGCCACCCCCGAGACGCTGTCTGGGGTAGTCGGAAGACCCCCGCCGCCATTGTCATTAACTATGGTAACAGGGTCATACTCCCTAAACTCTAATTTTTTAATGTACGGATTCACTGCGAATGTACCGTCGTTGTCTGTAAGTTGAGTTAAAACGTCATCGAAGCCAACCACGGCGTTTAACTTTAGCCCAGATATAGTAAAAGTATCACCGTTAGAAAGAGGAGGGGTAATCCCTGGGTTCGCCGTCACATTCTCTACTTCAAAGGTTGCGTTGTTTACGTCGATTGGAATGACAGCAGTTACCTGCTCCTCATCCAAGTATGTCTTAAGAGCGGCTAGTGCATCCGAGACGGTATCTCCATCTGATGTCTTGTAGATGAACTTAAGATAAACTTCCTTATTTGATCCAACCTGCAATGCACTATTGGTGTCCACTCCAAGAGACAAATCGTATGATCCACCAGAAGTAGCACCTCCGTCCGTGCTAAACTCACCTTCAAGCTTAAAAAGCCTTTTAGGACTACTTGGATGCGAGTAAAACTTTCCCTCCATATCAAGCCTGAATCCTATAGATATGACTGTGCCGTCTGGAAGAGGTGTAGTTAAGGTCTGAGTTGCTCCTGGATAATCAACAGCGTTGGAACTCAAAATATCTACAACGACAACCTTAAACGACTTCGCCGCTGCTTCTTCACCAGGATCATTGAAAGAGTCGCTGTTAGGGTATCCTATTACTTCATTTTCGCTGACCAAGAAGTCGCCACCAAGATCTGCCTCCTCACCGTAAACCACACTGAGAGTTGTCGAGTTGACTACCTCTGGAAAGTTTTTGTAGCCCTCTGTGTAATTTGAATAAATAAGTCTGCTACCAGAGATCGACTGACCCTGAGCTTTTTGAGGCACGTTGTCATAGTTCTTTCCAGAAACAGAGGCCGCTATGTTTGCGTAATAGCTGTCGTTGTAAAACCTGTATATAGATGTAGAAGCGTTGTAAACTTCTGTACTGCTGCCTCCAACATCCCTTGTCTTTGCTTGACGAGGATCAAACTCGTCTATTACAAAGAAGGGGTCATTATTGCCAGACCTAGCTACGATTCTTACCTTATCTACATCTATATAAACTTCGCTAAGGCTGTCTTGCCATGGGATTTTTATCAAGCAAACATTGCCCGTGAACGAACCTATTGATGAGTTGGTTAGGTTCTTGCTAGAAATAGATGGCGATACCGCCAGACTAGAGAAGGATGAAAAAGCAGATTCTTCTCCATCCTTGTATATGTACTGACAGGCGAACTGAAAAGACTCAGACTTGAAGTTGTTTGATGTAAAATCAGGGTCTGTTTCAAATGAAAAGTATGGGCCCGTTCTAGGTTGAGCCTTAATTGTTGTAAAGGCATAATCTGGATTAAAATTTATTGCGGGAGCAATCACACCACCAGAAAGCACTGTCTGATCATAATCCCCAGCAAGAGCTCGATCTACATTAATTTTTTTAGGCTCGTTGTAATTGTCCGTGAAATAAAGAGCGGTTTGAATAACCCCATCTTGATCAAACGCCTTGTTTATCACATCACCCTTTACAGGGTAATCCTTACTGAAGTTCAGGTAGTTGTCATCATCAGAGAAGACCGTCTTCCACTCCCCTGAAGCTTGATCAAACATCATGATTCTGCTGTCAGAATCGTCTGAGTCATCGTATACAAAGAAGTAAACTCTACCTCTCTGGTCATCAGATACAGAACCAACTACCGTCCAGTCAGCTGGAGGCGTGGGCTCGCCAGTCGCCTTATCAATCTCGTCAGTACCCTTCATGGGCTTGAGAATAGAATAGCTACCATCCTCTCTTTCGGAGATAGTCACATTCTCTGCGAGGATCATCTCGTTGGGAGCGACCAGCCGCTCATCTTTGTCCGTAACGAACTTTTTAGGCGTGAGCTTTTGAATCATCCCTTAGGCGCTTGCTTGTAGTTCTTTCTAATCGTTCTGAGGGCTTCCTCTTTCGTGAAGGACTTCATGCGAGCGTTTGCTTTTCTTCTCTCGTTGTAGTACTCTGCTCTTGCTCTCGCCTTCTCGTTGGCTGGAACTGCAGCCTTTCTTTCGATCATCTTGTAGTACATGTAAGACAACAGAGCTTCCTCTGCGTACACATGAACCTGAGGGTTTGAAGATCTAGCTTCGTCAGCTACGTATTCAATGACGACGTCACTGATGTCAGAGTTACTCTTCAGTTCGAGTCTGTTCTGATCGAGGTTGACTCTGAACTCCCCTTGATATCTGCCACCTCCATATCCGTACAGCTGACCGTCTCCGTTTCCGTACACGTAGTTCCTAAAGACGTATGAGCCAAAGCCATCGTCTGTAGTTCCTCCTGTAGTTCCGTTTGTAGATGTCTTGCTATCCACCCTCTCGTTCAACCCATCGTTGTCAGAGTCATACGTCTGACCGCCAGTCTCTGCATACTTCTGAGAATAGTTGATGTTTTTGTTTTCACCAAGCACATAGACCAATCCGTCACCACCGACGATACCAACCTTGCTCCAATCGACGTAATCGTCTGGCAGCTCAACCGTGTTGTTGGCTGTGTTGACAGACAACTTCAAGGATCTGATAACCTTGAGCATGTCAAAGCCAAGCTCCCTTACGCCTCTCAAGGCGAAGTTCTTTACAGCGGCGTCGCTGACATGGGCGGCAAAGTCATTACCGTCCAAGCTTAGCATGAAGTCATTTATGACTTGTTGAAGTGGTACGTAATTTCTAGCCATTAGAAGGATTGTTCAGATTTTTTCTCGTTCTGTTCTTTTTGAGCGTATGCAGTAACGGTGGCGTCTCTCAGGTTGATGCCGATCAAATCAGCAATCTCGATCACCAGATCCATCATGTAGTGCTCTGGCAACTCGAAGTCCCTGCTTGCGCTAGCGTCGTAGACATTGTTGACGTCTACACCAAACGTAGGTGGGTCGTCTGACCTCGCAGGAGTCGCTGCCGTCGTAAAGCTTTGAGGGATCTTGTAGTATCTAATCTTAATCTTCCTGATGCTCTCTGGGAACACCTCAATGTCTCCTGTAACCAAAGCCACAGGGAAAGCCTCTGAGGGCGCATTAAGAGTGCTGCCTAGGATTCTTTCGATCTTCTCCTCGTCATAGCATACCTCCACGGGGACTCTGGTCATCTGACCAAACAAAGCATCCCCAGCAGTTGAGATAGAGATGATTCGAGATAGGTCGTCTGGGCGATTGAATACTCCGCTAGACTTGGACTCAGTGTCTGACTTAGCGAAAGTAGCGAGGTCCTCGTGGATCTGCTTGTACTTGGACTTATCTCTACCCTGGCCAAAGCCAGCACGCTCAAGCCTGCTCCCATCTTTGAGTTGATCGAACAGCCTGGTAAAGATTCTAAGCTGAGCCGCCTGTGCAAACCTGTTGAACTCATCAACAGTGATGAATCCTCTTTGGTCTTTATTTACGAGGCTTTTCAGCGTTCCATAAACTACGTTTACACTTACTGGCATAACGCAAATATACAAAAAGAAAAAGCCCCTTCTCAGGGGCCTTCTCTTACTGAAGCTGTTTCTCTATCTCTTCTACGATAGGAACTGCTTTCTCTGTCAGGCAGTATCGGACAAACACATTGAGTGGGTCCATGCCCGCTGGAACAGAAATGATCTGCTGTCCAGTATCAAACCAACGAACAGCATCGTCGTCAAGCTTGATGATCTGATAGTTGACTGCTGCGTTGATCTTAGACTTCATCTTCACTGCTGGGTCGTCAAACGACTTCATGAATCCTGCTGGGTTAACCTTCGCCTTCTGAAGCAAGTCATGCTTGATCTCCGCGAACTCCCTGTCTGTATTCATGCCATAAGCAGTAGCCACCATAAGAAGCTCTTCTACTGGCTTTGTTCTGAGCATGACGATTGCGTCTGCAGCCACGAACTCTTCGTCGAGACTGGCTTGCTTCTTCGCTACGTAATCCACCAAGTGAAACTTGTCGCCTCCATTGGCGAGATTGCCTGGGTGCTTATCCATAAACTCAATCAGGTTTGGCTGAGATTTTGGAGCCACCATAACCCCCATCTTAAACGTAAGTGGAGTTTTTACTGGGTTGTCTGACTGCTCATCAGTAAAAATAGACGCTTCGCCTGCGCAGTATCTCACTTGGCGAACCTTGTTTTGTTCTTCGTCATAGTAGTTGTACGAAGTATCTCTCATGAGATATAGAGCTCCACTAGGGTGATTCATTCTGTACTCATACAGGATTCTAGAGTTTCTCTCACCACTAGGAGCTTCGCGCCTTTGGTCATGAGGGATCACGATTGCACCCTTCGGGGTGCTGCTCGATCTCTTTCGAGCTGTCGATTTAGTTGCCATTGAATTTGATTTTAATTAAAAGAAAAAAGAAGTAAAAGAGAGGGAGACCGTTTCTCCCCCTCAATTACCATTTAGATTACTTGAGCAATACGTGCTGGTTTGCAGCGCGAGTTACCAAGTTGCATTCTGAGCGGTAGTGGAACTTAGCCACGTCCTGATCGTTGGTGTTGAATCCGAGGACTCCGCCACCTTCGACCCAGTGCTCGATGTCTCTGCTGTAGCCGTTAGCAGCCTTGTAGTTCATTTCCAATGATGGAGCCTTGACACCAGTCTGAGCGTCGGCGACTTGCGTCATTGGAACCATAGCTCCCTTGACGTCTCCGAGAGCACCCATGGTAGGATCATTCAAGATCTTCCAATCGTGCTTGTGGAAAGTGTATCCTCCACGCTGGAACGACTTAAAGCCGAGCTTTACAGCCATATCTTCAGAGTTCTGGAATGCACCGAACTGAGATGCCAATCCTGCAGTAATGCTACCGCCAGTACCGACACCCGCAGCAATCATGTCGTCGATGTTCAAAGACAACTCTCTGTTCAAGTACATAGCGTACTCGTTCACAGCGCCTTCCTTGTCGAGGTTCAAGATGACAGCATCCAAATCGCTGAGGACTGGGTTGGTTGTGCTATCGTCTGTGAATCCAGTAGTCGTGATGCCTCTGTTAGAAACAGCCGCGAAGTAACCTTCAGACTGGTTGAACTCGGTGCCATCAACCGTCAATGAACTAGCAGCGGTAGAGCTACCGTTAGCGTACAACATCATAGCTTCACGCTGGTTCATGAAACGCTTACGAGAGTCCATCTCACCCTTAACGTACCATCTGTACTGACCACCGACCTTCAACCAACCGATGTTGGTGGCCTGTGAGCCGTTGACGTGGAACGTGTCCTTGGTGATAATGTAGCTGTTTCTGCGCTTAGTCAAAGAAGACTGGTAGAACTTACCTGGCTGACCAGTTCCTTGAGCGTACATGTTACCGATAACAGCAAACTCCGCGCCTGCCGTAGCTGAGATTGCGGCTTGAGCGGTCAACGCCAAACCAGTGAAAGTCAAAGTACCTGCTGTAGTAGAGATATCTGTAACGATAACTCTCGTAGCGCCATTCAACAAAACGTCATTAACGCGAATGATGTTTGCCACCTGACCTGTTGCGCCGTCCACCAAATCAGAATCACCATTCGTGCTAACGATTGTGTACGTGCCTGTAGCTCCAGCGGAAATATCGCCGACTTGACAGTTGATGGTTCTGTGCAAACGACCTTCTTCGTACCACTGAACTTCGTCAGATGTACCTGCGTTTCTCACAGCTCCAGTGAGGTCAAGGAAACCTGTCAATCCTTGATCTCCAAAAGTTTCGACGTAAAGTTCTCTTACGTCCTCCTTCGTTGGGTCCAAAAGCGATCCCAATGAAGTGTAGTTTTGTGCTCCCAAGCCAAGGCTCAATGGTCCTGTGGCCCCCTCATTAGGGTTTACGGGAATGGTTCCTGTTGCCATATTTTCTAATTCTTAGATAGTTATTGTTTAACGAAATGTGAGATTGTTACTCCCAAGCGCTTGCCGAAGCTGTGCTGCGAGTGACGATTCTCCTGATTGAGAGCTACCTTGATTCGGGCTTTTGGCACTGACGTTTGCTGCTTGATTAACGATTCCTCGTTGACC
>Ga0208434_1000418_pt1 | contig 20752 bp, 33 predicted proteins | sample 13_taG_FD_184086 | JGI IMG/M metagenome (GOLD analysis project Ga0208434, IMG submission 184086) | Marine viral communities from the Subarctic Pacific Ocean - 13_ETSP_OMZ_AT15268 metaG (SPAdes) (version 2) | ecosystem: Environmental > Aquatic > Marine > Oceanic | place: Pacific Ocean | collected... | reverse complement strand
CTTGAAAGACCCGCCGGTAGGCATCGGGCGTTTCGTCATGATTTTATGCTCAGAACCTAAGAGACAATAGCCCGCCGCATCGCCAACGTGTGAATGCTCATTTTTGTTTGGAGCGTCCCGAAACCGCTCTTGCCCCGCGCCAATGCTCACCCGCCGGAAGTGATACCCGCCGCCCAGGCTCTTGCGAACTCTGATGCACTTTCTATCAACCAGCAACCCCGGCTTGCCATCAATCAACCTGCCCATCGGCATGGCCAACGCCTCGCGCCTTGTCTTGAAATCATTGGTTGCCGTAGGCTGGGCCAAGATGCCGTGCGTCTTGAGATGGTCAAAGCTGGTGGTCTCAAAGATTTGGTCCCTTTGCATACCGGCAGGGTCGCCCCACACCAAAGTGCTGTAGCCAGGAAACCGCGAAGACAAGTCAGCCTTGAGGCTTGAGCAAAACCGTTCCAAGCCCATCTCAAACGTGACCAGTTCATGCAAAATATGCCACCGGCCATTCTTCAATCTCTGAGCAAACACCGCCGCTGGAGTTAAACCAAAGTCCAAGCCAACGTGTATCGGCAGGGACGGGTCAGGCTCCAAATCAGCGGTCATCAGGTTATCATTGAACTCAGGCCAAACGGCCCGCCCTTCCTGCACAAACGTATACTTGCCCTCAGCATAGCACTGTATCCAATCCAACCGCTTGCCGCCCAGCAATTGCTCATAGTACCCGTCAGGCAAGTTGCCCAAGTTCTCAGCCTTGGGATTGGTTTGCCACCACTTGCCAGCTTGAAACATGAACCCCTTGGCTTCCGGCATATCGTCAGGCAATTCCTCCAAGGGCACCTCAAACACGCCACCCGGCTGCTTAAAAAAATCCCAGCGAAACTTGCCCCCAGGCTTTTCCTTTTCGCCTAGATGATAATACCAATGGTCGCTGTCCATAGGGTTCGTATCCAAGATAACGCCACGCCAGGTCGCACCGCCATCAGCCTTTGTTGGGTATCTGCCGACCCTATGCGTCAGGCCATCCACAATCGATTTCGGCAGTTCACGGCACTCGTTGACCCACGCCCCAGTAAGTTCTAGGCTGAGAAGTTTACGAACGTCTTTCGGGTCATCCAGCGCCAAAAAGATAACCTCCATATCAATCCCGGCGGCACCCTCCCTAGACGGCAACTTGATGTGATGCGTGATGGGCGGCGAGTGCTTAACCGGCCCAAAAGTATCCTCCGGCAACAACTCCAACCAAGTCTTTAAGGTCGTAGTCTTTAACATCGGATGCGTATTGCGGACAATCGCCCAGCGGCTGTACTTGATGCCATCCCTGGGACTAGCCTTCTGAGCAACAGCCCGCCGGAATATCTCAGCGCAGCAAGCATACGACTTGCCACTTCCAACCGGCCCCATGATGCCCCTGACAAACGCATCAGACTTAAAGAACCTCGCCACAGTGGGCGAGGAACTAAAGTTTAGTTTTAATCCGGCAACTGGCTTAACCATTGCTCACCCCCGTAACTTCAAAGGGGTCATAAAATCCAACGCCTCTCACCTCAATAATCAATTTTCCGCTTGCATTGAACAAACGCCTATGAGGGTTGCAGTTGCATTCTGCCTGTTTGAACACTCCACAATATTCGTTGTGGCTTATCTCAACATGAAAAAGTTCTTTCTTGCCTCCAGTTTCTTTTTTAATAGCCTTTTCCCAAGCCTTGCGGGCCGCTCGTCTGCTTTTGTATTGGGTCATAGCAACCTCATTTGCTCAAAATTTCAAAAGCTTGCTCTTTTAAACCGTAGCCTTCGTGGTAAAAACTATGCCAATGTTCAGGCGCTGTAGACCGGCGAAGATAGCCACTATCAACAGCCACCTTCCGCATTTTCTTTAAAGCTATTCTTTCAAGCTGCATTACTCGCGCCCCAGAAATATCTAAATGCGTTGCTATTTCGCGGTGAGTTGCATTAGCAAAATACCTTGAGGTTATTATATACTGCTGTTTGGGCGTTAACTCGCTTGTAAATTGGCTTAAAACTTTAACCTGCGAAAGACGAACCTCATCAGACGTTTCAACCGAAAGATTCCGCATCGCATCCAAATTAAGGACCATTTCAGCAGATGACTTCTGCAATTGAACTTCACGCAAATGCTCAGGCCACAAGTCTTCAGGACGCTTCGAAAGCATTGCAGAAACATCTTGAGCCAATCGCGTCCAGCCTTTAGCGTTGTAAGGCTTAGTTCTCATTGTTACTAAATTACCAACCGCGCTTTGCGACTCACCCATTTGGCGGCTTAGTTCAGCAGCACTCCCATAAACCTCCCGTATGGCATCTAACAAACGGGCGTTGCGAACCGTCACTTTTAAATTAAAGTCACTCATCTTCCTTATCCTTCCCCGGCTCCTCCGGCATAATCATATCAATCGAAATCACAGACGGCTTATCAACGACCTTCTCGCTGTCCAACAAACCAGCACTCTTGGCCAACATCTGCATAACCCGCACCTTGTCCACCATCTCAAACTCCATGATGTCACCGTGTGCAGTCGGCGTTATCTTCACCTTCTTAATCGCCGCCTTCACATGCTCAGGAACATCCTTGAACGCACGTATCCGCGCCTTGCCGTCCTCATCCCAGCTCACAACATCAGTCAATTTCGCAGAAGCTAGGCCAAGCAGTTCTAGGGCCAACTCATCACGGTGGTCATAGATAATGCTCGACCCACGCAACCGCTTCACAATCGGCCCCATCGCCATCTTCGGCGGGCGAGGACCAGTGCGCCCCCGCCTCTTCGGTTTCTCAGCCATCAGAACGGTATGGAGTCGTTTAAATCGTCGCGTGGCGCAGCAGCAGCCTCACCAATCGGCGCAGAAAACGCACCAGTGGCTCCACCACCCGCATTCGCAGCCGCTCCAGCGCCCTGACCATCGTCCTCAAACAAACGCAACCACACATCGCCGTCCTTGTTTGGCAATGGCAACACATCCAACTTTATGCTCAGAGGCTTGCCGTCTTTCTCAAACGCAGTGCCCAACCTCAGCCACAACGGCTTGTCTCGACCGGGGATTTCCTTGCCCTGCACAACTCGGTATCGCTTACTCATGCTATTTTCCTTTCTAGCATCTGATTAAAATTATATTGCTCGTTGCTACGCACACGCCAATGACCAGGCACTTGCATAGCGTCCCAGCGGTCAGCCATCTTCCTCGCCGACCGATGTTTCAAATGATGGTTCTGGGCAACGTCAGTGCTATCCACACTCGCAAAAGGCCAACCCCGCCCGCTCAATTGCATACCCCGCAACATGTGCAGCCAAGGCATCCGGCCAAACGTCACAGCAAGCTGGTCAAACATCTCATCAATGCGACCACACCAAGCCGGAGATAATACAGTCGCATACTCAGCCGTGCTGCCCACACAGACACGCGGCCAATCCTCACACAATCCCAACAAACGGCTAAGAGGCTCGTCCATATGCCATACCGGAGCGCCACGATGACCGTGAGGCCAATCTCGCAATAAAGCATCTTGGGCCTGACTGCCCTCATCAATCACATCAGGCACAACCGCCCAGGTCGTTGGATAAGCAAACCACTCATCACACCAATCATAGTAACCAGACCAATCAACAGACTTGCCACTGCGCCACGCGCTAAAAGCACCATTGTCCAACATCACACTCTGGCCAATCGAATGGCACCTCCGAACATCGTCAGGGCGCATATGAGATACGCAGAAATGACAACCCGCCATCGTCAACAACTCAGCAACCGGAGTAATAGGAGTGCCATGATAATGTATCACCGCAACCTCCACCAAATCGCACCCGCCGCCAACATCTTTGCCGCGGTCATCAACGCAAAGCCAAACCAACTAAAATGATTAATCATCTCAAGGAATACCGCGCTGTCTATCGGTGTGCTAATCGCCGACGAAAGCAAAATGCGCTGACCCAATGGCCGACCAGTGAACGTATAAACATACCAATCCACCAGCTCTGAAATTAAAAAAGCAACCAAACTAGCCAAAGCAACATACGGGTCAGCCATCAAATAACTCAACGCCGCACCAATGCTCATAGCAGCCAATACATGATGCCCAATCTCTTGCTGAGAATAATCCCGCAAAATAAATACAACACCAACAACCAAACTCATCGGGGGAAACATCTCGCCGCCAACCGGGACCAAAGGCACATACACAAAACCAATGTTCACCAACACAACCGACAAAATGTACAACAAAGAAAAACGGTAACGAAACATGCAAGACTTCCTTTCAGTGGAAAATGGGAAAATATTTCGGGAGGACCCCCCCTATACGTGCGTGGGGGGCACCCCCCCCCAAGGCCCGATTTTTGGCGTGGCCCGCACTCGCACACGCGCCGTATAAAACGGTGGGTCAGGACCAGCGGCAAACGTGGCGTTATTAACCCCCAGAAACCGCAGGAATGTGGACCTGTACAGGCACCAATGGAACGACTGGTGTTTGTACACTACCATCTTGCAGCACCTGTGACCTTGCCTAGAATGGCGTTGATGTCAGGCCCTGGTGTCGCGTGCCCTGACTTGTTCTCAGCCTTACGAGTGAACCATGCAAGCGATACAGGTGGCTTCTTGTCCTGGCTGATGAACCATGCGGCTGTCTTCGTAGCATCCTCAATGAACGTGTCCTCGGTGTATCCCATGTTCAGCACTGCCGCTGCTATTGATACCTGCCGGTCATCGTACTGCCAGCGTATCCCGGTGGCCTCTTGGAACACTACACCATAAGCTGCACATATGGCACGACATGCACGTTCAGGCTGATGACTGCCTTGCGCGCGCGTGGGCATGTGTGACTTGCTTTTCTTTCTTTTTTCAACAAAACCATTTATACTATTCTTATCTTCTAGTTCTATATTGTTGCTACTAACAACCTCCGGGTTGTTTTTTCGTACAACCTGCAGGTTGTTTTTTCGTACATAGCCTTCATCACTATTACAACCTGCAGGTTGTTGACTATCGTACTTATCCACAGGCTTAGAACGCTGCTTTGTAAGCTGTCCTTTAGCTCCTCGGTTCGCCACTGCCATTGTATCTTGTGCCTCTCGTGTGAGTTCTTCCTCGGTCTTTGGTGTGGTGTTCAGCACCTCTTGCAGTGACATTCTGGGGTCATAGATTACCCTCCAGACTGCGCCTCTTTTGCCCCATGCTCTTCTGTTATCTTCTTTGCGTATCTTCTGAATGTAGCCGTACTCGACCAGTTTCTTCATGTGTTTGTGTACTGCTTGCTGAGAGATGCCGATGGCTTCAGCTACGGTTAGTTGGTTCATGAAGAACACTCCGGTGTGTGCTTTGGCGTAGGAGCAGACGAAGGCGAGTACACCGAATGTTGAGGCGTACTTGTGTAGGCGTGTATCCACTGTTGCTCTGGGCGGTATGAGACAGAATGGACCGGGTGCTTGGTACTCACCGTGGCCATCTGGCGCATCCCTTATTGGGTCTGGTGACAGTGCTGACTTACGCATCGTCCTCGTCATCCTCATCATCTGTCAGGCGCTCACCACTTCCCAGGCAATCTGTACAGGTCTCGACCCGCTCCTCTATGTATCCGCTATCAACGTCAAAACACTGCCGATGATACAGTTCTATGAGAATGGTCCCGGTGCCCCCGCATTCTTGGCATATCTTCATGGCTTCGTTGGTGGCGTTGCTCATAGCTTGACCCATGCCCCGCCTACAGCTTTTCTGGCCACTGTGATGGGCATCAGAATGGCTTGGGCCTTCATAAACTTATCACCGACCGGCACGTACTTATTGCCCCATGTCATTCGGTGCATAACGCATAGGTCTTGGATGGCGCGGGTCTTCATCAGCCAAACTTCATCGTCAATGCCGTGGCACCATAGGTCTGGGTTTGGACCGTGCGGGTGTATGCCGCTTGGCTTGCCGCCGCTCAGAACCTCTAAGGCTATATTGCCTGACGTGCTGGCCATGAAGTCCATCTTGCATTCGGCTGTAATGCGGTGGGCACCGTACAGTGGAACGTCGAGCGCGACATCAAGGTCGTAGCTTCTGTCTTTAGACTTCCACGCCTCATGCCCAGCTTTCTTCAGCAACTTGATGACCTTCTGTTCGAACTCTTCGCCCGCCTTTCGTGCGTGTTGGAATGATTGCAAATGTAACGCTTGGTAATTGTACGTTGGTGCCATGCCTAGACCCCTTTTTGCGCTGATACTGCGCCGTACACCCAACAATCTCGGCGCCCAGCGGCCACGTTCTTACCGTTTTTGCGGATGGTGTGGAGCTTTACAATCATGTTGACGTTGGCTAGGGCTGACATGTTCGCGGCTACTGAGTTGGCGTTCATGCCGGTGCCCTGGCTTACGGCTGTGACTGTTGCCGGTCCTTTGTTCGTGAGGAAGCTAACAATCTCTTTTTGCTGGGCGCTTAGTTTCTTGAGGTGAGTGCGGGCATCACATGGCAGTGGTTCACGCAAGGTGATGCGCTTTGTCATCATGTCAGGATAGAACGTGCCGCGTGGCGTTGTTGTCTTGGCGTCCCGGCGCTCATGCTCAAGCATTCTCTGGCCAAATTGTTCTTCGTTCTCGCCCGGTCTTGGCGCTCCTGCAAACGGGTTTAAGGTCATGTGTCTCCCTTTCGTACTCTTTTTTTTGAAACGTAACGCCGTAGTAGTGGGCGTATCGTCTAAGGTTTGGCTCTGGAACGTCTAGTATCTTGGCGGCGTCTTTAATGCAGTATGAGGGGGCCAGTGATTGAACCAGTTCAAGACGCTCACGCCTATGTCTCGCTGTCATCTCGGTCCAATACTCCATATCATTTGGGCAGTGCAAACTTGACTGAGCGGTACTTTGCAGCGGGCACCTCTATGATTTTGGTCCCGGTAAACTGTGCCTCGACCAGCTTCTTTTTGAGGCGATAGATTGCGGTGCGTACACCTTTGACATCCTCAACCACCAGCGCACCGCGTTGACCGTCTGGGCCAGTGGCTGTACGGTCAAAGTACTGAAAGTCTGCCTTGTATTTGCATATCTTCTTACCCTTGATTTCAATCTGGAAGGATGTTTGCATTTCTAGGTGCGTGATTTCACCCGCATCAAGGCGTGGCTTCAGCGTCCACCAATAGTGCTTGGCTTCAGCAAGGCTGTCGAACTTGTAGCCGCCGAACTCAACTTTCTTATTGCCAAATTTACTAGGCAATGTTGCGGGCCATCTTGACCAGGTTCAGCATGTCGGCATCAACGTCCTTGTTTAGCCGGTCTAGTCCAGCACGTAACAGGTCGTTTGCTACGAAGGTCATAGACCGGCGCTGTAGGGTGGCGGTCATTTCTAACTCGTCGCGGAGTTCCTTGCTGACCCTTAAATGTATGACTGCTTTATCTGTCATTTCTGTGTCCTCAACATTTGTACCATTTAATACTTGTACAATAGCTATCAGGTTGCTATATGAGTTGTAAAGGTGAGCAAAACGTGAGTGCTCAAATTAATTTCGGGAGAGACAGATGACCGGCCTTATCCAAACCAGACCTGACCACGGTGCCATGCACACTGGCAAGTTCGCGGCCTATGTGCGTGTGTCTACTGACAAGCAGGACAATGAGAACCAGCGGGCCGCAATCAAGGCTTACCTCAATGGCGGTGACTTCACGGTCGAATGGTTTGAGGACGAATGCTCTGCCGGTACGCCGTGGCATAACCGCAAAGGCTTGCAGGACTGCATCAACTACGCCCGCAAGCACGGTGCGACTATGGTGGTGTACTCTGTTAGCCGCTTGTCACGTAAGACATGGGAAGGCTTACGCTTCCTTGACCAGCAAGTCAGCACCGGCAAGGTGCAGTTTGTTGCTGTCGATAATCCATTGCTAGACCACAAGACGGTCGGCTTGTTGGCCGCTGTTGCTGACATGGAACGTACCGACATCAAGGCACGTACCAAAATGTCACTGGCCCGCATCCAAGCCGAGATTGCCGAGAAGGGTAGCTATGTCACCAAGGCTGGCCGCACAATATCCAAGCTGGGCGCGACCGATACAACAGAAGCATCGCTGGCCGGTAACGCCGCCAATGCCAAGAAAGCCTTGGTCTATGCAACGCAGCTTGAGAACCTGTTTATCGCATTCGTAAAGCAGGGCATGTCCTACCGCGAGATGGCCGCAGAACTCAACAAAATAGGTATCTTGACGCCACGTAAAGCGGCTGACCCTGACATGCTAGAGAACCCGCAATGGCACGCAAGCAGCACCCGCAACTATGTCAAACGCCTCATCAAAGCTGGGGTCATAAGTTCCAATAAGTAATCGTTGACTAATTAATAAAGATAATTTTGTGTACGTTATCACATATCAATCTGCAATTAATCGGAGAACCCTAACGACAGTTGGGTTAGACCTTGGAGGAAATTACACATGAAACGTCAGTTAAATAAAACCGGCATGGTTTGGAGCCACATTGTCCCAAGTTGGACAACCGCCAACATTGTTATGCCAGCCAGCGAACGCGCAATGTACGAAACGCCAAGCGAAGCACGGCGCGAACAGAATAGGAATGCAATTGAATTAGTAGCACCGCCGAGAGCAAAGGAGCAAATACACAATGCCTTTAGATAATCAATTTATAATTCCAGAGGGTATGCGAAGAGCGCAAGCCGCAACCCACGTTGGCATTTCTGCCGCTCACTTTGACAAGCTAGTAATCGATGGCCTCATGCCTTCGCCACGTATCGCGGCGGGCGTTAAGATATGGCTTAGAAGTGAACTTGAGTATGCTTTGCTCGAACTTGAGCAAGACCAGCGGGGTTCAGTGCAGTGCAAAAGCGAGTACATCTTAAACATTTAAATCGCAGTGGCGAATACAAGTCAGGTAACCCGCGCTGGTATTACAGGCCTGTAGGGCAGAAGGGCATCCCGATGCCTGACGCTACTATGGGGTCTGTTGAGTTCCTTAAAGCATATACCGAGGCGGCGGGCGTCGAGCCTGTACGGCCAATCATCAAGGGCAGCTTGGCCAGTGCCGTCAGTAAGTATATCGCCAGTTCGCACTTTACCACTATGGCCCCGCTGACCCAAGGCGTTAGACGCCGTGCCCTAGAACGTATTAGAGAGACCGCTGGTTCTGAGAAAGCACTGACGCCGGACGTCATCCGCGCTGATTTAAAAAACTATCACGGCCACGCGCAGCACACTCAGCTTAAAATGTGGCGCGGGTTCTGCAAATATCTCATGCACATCGATGCGCTGAAGATAGACCCCAGCAAGGACATGGTCCGTGCGCCTGTTGTAAAGTCTGATGGACACATACCGTGGGACCACAATGACGTTGAGATGTTCCGCAATCATCATGCGCTGAACACGCACCCACGCATGGCGTTTGAGTTGTTGTACTGGACCGGCGCAAGCATGGTGGACGCCGTAAGGCTTGGCCCAGGCTGCATACGCCCCGGTGGCTGGCTGTCATACCGCCGGTCAAAGACAGGCACCTTGGTTGAGATACCGTTCGACCGAGAACTGCCACACTTTGCACAATCGTTTAAGCGCGACCTCGACCTATTGCACAAAGCAATTGAGGCGCAACCCGACAAGCACATGACCTACATTGTCACCGGCGGGGTCAACAATCGCGGGCAAATAAAAAGCCGGTCGGTCAAAGCTGCATCGTCATGGTTTAGCCGACAGGCAGCGGCGGCGGGTGTAAGCAAGACAGCGCACGGCCTGAGAAAAAGCCGAGACATGGAGATTGCTGCCAACAACGGGTCAGCCACAGCCATTATGTCCTGGTTGGGTCACTCAACGCTGGTTGAGGCGAGTCGCTATATTAAAATGTTTGACAAAAGGAGGGCGTTATCAATATCAAATAGTGAGCATACAGGGGTTGGAACTTCCAACTCTAATTAAGAAACTTCCAAGTAACGCGCATGTTGCGCCAATAACTAAAATTACAACAAAGGACTATCTAATGAGTAATTGTAAAGTGGCAGCCCGTACGAGACTGCCTGAGTGTAATGATAACAGTAGTTTATCTTCACAAGTTCCAACTGACCCTGTCGTGCAGGGTCAAGAGGTTAGTCGAGCAAGTTCCAACTTATCCCTGATATTAGACGGTGTCAGCTTCACGCTGTTCTGCGTGGGCCTGATGGCCTCGTCTTGGATTGGCTGTGCGCTGTCTGATGTCTGCACCGCTGCCAACGGGGGGCCGTTCTGATGCCAAAGCTAACCAAAACAGGATTTGAGATTGGTTCCTCCGAGGCAGGGGCAATCGTTCTAGGCAAAACCGCATTCCAGAACCGGCATGACATTTTGGAAAAGCACAAACTGGCCAAGGCTGGGGTCGAGACTATTGAGCCTGACTTAAAAAGTTGGGCACTTATTCGCGGCATTTTTTTAGAGCCAGCGGTGGCTAACATGGTTGAGTTTTGGATTAACGAACTGTGCGTCAAACCGTGTCAAATGTGGGAACCAACTGAGCCGTACCAGAAGGCTAGGGCGGCGAGTTCTATTGACCGAATTGTCAAGCTGGCTGACCCACTAACGCTGAAAAATCTTGAGGGCAAAGATATTGTTATGAGCGGCACCGGGGTGGTTGAGATTAAGACCGACCGATACCATCACGACAAGCCAAAACCTGAGTGGATATTTCAAGTGCTTCATCAAATGCACTGTAGTGACATCAACTGGGGAATGATTGGTTGTTTTGACCAGAACTTTAATTTGCATTTGTACCCGGTTGAGCGGTCGGCCAATCTCATTGGAATTATGCTTGAGGCATACGATGAGTTCTGGAACCTAGTTGATACTGACAGTCACTACCCGCCGGACCCTGACCCTGACGCTGACGTTGTTGCCGTGTCTTATCCTGATGGCTGGGAAACGAACGCCGACATCTCAGGTGCCGCCCAAGGCTATGTTGAGGCGAACGCAGAGGTAACCCTTGCCCGTGCCAAGCTGCGCGAGTTGGAGAAAGAGCGCGACGAGTACAAGAACGCGCTGGTCGATGTCATGTACCTGTCAAACATCACGCACGTTGATGCTGACGGCTACCGCATTCACTCGGAGTATATCAGCAAGCCCAAACGCAAAATGGTTGAGACCGATGAGGTCACCGAGACCCTAAAATTTTCTGTTAAGGAGTTAAATTAATGAGTAACGCATTAGTATCCCGCGCCCTGTTGCCACAAAATCTAGATGAAGCAATTAAGTTTGCTGAGTTTTATTCAAGGTCTGGCATGATACCGGCAGACTACCAAGGCAAGCCCGCGAACGTCCTCGTCGCAATAAATTGGGGGTTAGAGGTGGGCATATCGCCGCTTAGTGCGTTAAAATATATAAGCCTCGTGAATGGTAGGCCAGCAATATGGGGGGATGGTCTGTTGGCAATATGCCAGAACCACCCTCAATATCTTGGCATTGAAGAGACAAGCGAAGGTGAGGGCCAAGATTACAAAGCCACTTGTGTCGTTAAACGTGAAAACAAGAATGGAGACATAAACGAAACAATACAAATTTACTCCTACGCGAAAGCCCAGCGGGCAGGACTTCTGACACGGCAAACATGGAAGCAATACCCAGAGCGCATGATGCAATTACGTGCCAGAGGCTTTGCTTTGCGTGATGCTTTTGCTGATGCTGTCGCTGGCATCATCACGGCAGAAGAAGCCCAAGACATGCCGCCTATGAAGACCGTGCCCGTACAGCCCCAACCAGCGCCGTCAGGGCCGACCATAGCCGAGAGGGCAATGGCTGCAATTGAGCCGCCACAAGAGGCTGTGGAAGCTCCACAAGCTCCACCAGAGCCGGTGGAGGGGTTCGCCCTTCGCATCCCCGGCAAGCCTACGCAATCGTTCTCTGTGCAAATGGACTTTGCCGATGCGTACAATGATTTGCTGTTGAAGGTTCGCCGCGCTCGGTCACTGCCGGAAGCTGAACGCCGGACAAAAATGAAGGCGCTTGAAGAGGCCAACGCTGACACGTTTTCTATGCTTGATGAAGACCTTGCCAAAGAACTGCATGACAAGCGGTTGCAGTACAATGCCGGGTTAGGCGCTGAAGAAAAAGAGGCCCCCAATGACTGATGGTAAAGTGACATTGACCGTTGAACAGCGGGAGTTCTACGACTTCCTTAAACGGTTCGTCAAAGTGCATGGCGTTGCACCGACCTGGCGCGAAATGGGCGCTGGTTATGTGGCCGGTGAGAAGGCCACTGTCATGCGGCACCCCGGTCAGATTGCCAGAACAATAGGATGCCTTGAGGAGCGGGGTTGGATAGAACGACTGCCCGGTAAGTCGCGGGCCATCAAGTTCCTCTAAAATTTTTTCGGCAAACAGTATGCCACAACAAAATCGTCCGGCGAGTTCGCAAAACCGTAACGCTTCACCACTTGCCGGGCCATTTCATTACAAGCATATATTGACTGATACGCGAGAGTGTTTGACACAAGCTCACGGTCCTTACCCAGCCCAATAAATACAAACAGGACGAAGAGGTGCACTACCTTTTCTTTGCTGTCTTGGCCGACTGCTTGAATGCTTTAGCCGTGGGCGCACCTTTGCTGCCAGGCTTCCGCATCTTCTCGCCACTACCGGCGGCGATACGTTTTTTCTTTGCGTTGATGTTGGCGTACAAGCCAGGTTTCTTAGCCATTTGTTATCCTTTACTTTGGTTGCGTTTTGAAATTCGTCGGCCCTTGGCCACGGCATCGGCCTTAGAACTGGCACCCCAATCCATCAGGCTTTTAAGCAATGGCGTAGGCTTACCGTTGCGCCGTTCTGGACCGCGCATTTTTCCCATGCGCTGCAAAAAAGCGGCTCTTCGCGGGCCATCCCCGGTACGTTCTGGGCGTCCCATTACAGTCTTAACTCAAAGTGTGGGGCATCGATGAAGGGCCGTCTTGATTGCGACCGGCGTATGTCAATGTAAGAGTTCATTGCATTCTCAGCACTGCCCTCCCAATTGCCAATGCTGTCCACGGTCCAAGCCGCACCCCAACGCAGCTTGACCTTGGTGTCTCGCTCTCGGTTGTGTTCGCGGACCCCCTTAATCATGGCGTCTGCTATCTCGTCGTAGAGGTTCAGTTCCCACCGGCCACCGTTCACATAGGCCATCAGGTCAACAGCCAAGCCCAACAGATGCTTGCTCTTCATAGTTTGGCTGGCACCCTTTGCCACCAGTGCCTCTTGCTCGGCTATAGTTCTGCAACCACAGATGACGCTGAAGTCCTGAGAGGTTACCTTGATGGCGCGGTGAACAATGTCTTGCAGCCTCTCGTCCACGCCGACCAGCTTGGCTAGTGAGCCCTTGCCTAGTTTGTATGTCATTTGTACATCTCCTCAATTAGCTTCTTCTGGCGCTCAACCTCACGCCGTTGGGCTTCCAAAATTATGAACTGCTCATCCAGGTCCGACCGCTTGGGCATCGGTATGACCTTGTCTGTTGTCACTTGGTCAGTCCCTTCTGCTTCTCGTAGGTACGCAACCCACCAATCCCAAGCATGCCGCCTAGAACGGTCATCATCGGCCCCATGTCTAGGACCGGGGCAACCTCGGCCCACTCGTAAAAGCCATAGATGCCGTACAATGCACCCGCTATAGGGTACACTAGGAAATTGTACGCAAAGGACGCCGCGCAGACCCAACCTACTGCCGGACGCCACCCGCCTTTAAATGTGGAGCCTGACGCCGCCTCGGCCTTGTTGATTTCTAGCTGGGCCAACAGTGCTTGTTGCGCGTGTTGGTCTGACATGGTGGCTATCTCATGGGCCAACCGTGCCCGCTCTGTAGCGTCAGGAACAACCTTGTCTAGAACGCCGGTAAGCGGGGCTATGAGTGCGCTTACAATGCTCATGCTTCTTTGTGCCCGACAGCGAAGTAGGCTCCAACCAATGCGGACAGCGCTAGGTACTGCGCCATCAGGATACTCTCGGCGGCTTCCATACGCGCCGGGTCATAGACCGTTGCAGCGGTGCATATCAGCATCATTACCATTGCACCCCAGCACATGTGCCGCCGGTTGCGTTGGTATATTTCATAGTTAAGGTGGTGCTTTTCTTCTAGTGTCATTTGGAGAACCCTTCATTTATGCCCCGCAAGATGTCTTGCACTGACGGGGTCTTGTCTTTGCGGTTGTATGGACAGTTAAAAGTGGGGACACATTCGCGGTAACTGTTTGTGACGAAGTGCGTGTAGAACGTCTTGTTTGGCCCCCGATAAATACACTGCTTGACCTCGTTTATTTCAAGGCGTTTCCACAGATGGCAAACCACGGTCGGCGGGTCTAACAGCCCGGCCATAGTCACAGATAAAACCAGTACGGGTATCATCATCGCACCCCCTCCGCTGGCGGTGGCACTTGCTGGCTTGCCCAGATTACCGCACCGATGACGGCAATGATGGTGATGCCTATGACCACGCTGGCAATCACAATGAACACGCCTTGTATTGCCTCGCGCTTTTCTAACCGAGCTTGCGCCTCAACCGCCGCCAGACGCTTTGCTTCCTTGTCCCTAGCTTGCTGAAGCTGAACAATTTCGGTCCATGCTGCCGGTCCAAATCTCATTGAGATAGCCATGCGGGCCTCATGCAATAGCTCCTTAGCCAAGCGGGCATCTATGACTTCTTGAGCCGCTGACCCTGCACCAAGCTGGTCCTTGATGGACATGCCGGAGTGATTGGCCCGTGCCTTCTGAACCTGTTTGGTGCCCTCGAATAGAGCATCAACAGAACTGGCCATATCGCTGAGAGACTTAGCGGCTGAACAACCTTCCTTAATGGCCGAGGCTGATGCCTTGACCAGGCTGATGCCGACTAAAATCTCCGCAATGGGCATGTCATTTACTTCTTGTCAGTTTTCTTGGGCCGTCCGCGCTTCCGCTTCTCAGGCTTTGGCTGTTCAACATCATCGGTACGTTTGTTAATTGTACGAAGATGAGGGTTAAGGTCCACGATAGTTACCATGTCTTTACTCCATTATTAGGCTGAGAAGCAGGGCGATTGTGGCGGCGGCTGACCCTAAAATAATATGTTCTAGCCTACGCATTCTGTGCAGTTGCTCCAGCCATCTTTCTTCAAGCCGCACCTCAAGTGCAACGAGCCTGTTGTCTATTCCATCGATACGCTCATGTGCGCTGGCTACAGTTCTTTTATCCATCAGCTCGGTGCCACCGGAAAGGTTACATCAGGAAAGCCCGACTGCGCTGGCAAATCACGCAAGGCTTGTCGATACGTGCGCCACTCGTCTGTAATCCTGTCAGCTAGTGCCATTTTGTCAGACGCCTCTAACAGTTCGTCACGCTGCGCTCGTACTTGGGTTGCAGTTGCAGTCACTGGGTCTGCTTGAAAGTCAGGCCAATTAGCCATATCCTCTGCGTCATCAAAGACTGCGCCATCACCTGTTGTTTTATTGTACCAAGTTTTAGACATGATAAACCCTCATGTTTCCTGCTGCACCTGTGCCACCAGCATTGCTGGAGTTTTTTGACCCACCACCGCCACCTCCCGGCGAAGACCCGTCTGTTCCTGTTGTTGCTGCTGCACCTCCTGCCCCAGAGAACTCACTGGTTCCCGGCAATGACGTAAGAGTGCCGCCGTTTTTGTAAGCACCTCCATTACCTCCCCCAAACAAACTATGCTCAACACCACGATTACTTCCATGGTACGTTTTTCCCGCCGCACGGTATACATAAGCAACCCCAGTTGGCAAAACGGAGGAGCTACTAAAAATACTCCCCGACTGCGTTTGTGAAACTAACGTAAAATCATCACCAGTGTTACTAATAACGTCTAAAGAACCCGAAGTTATTTCTATAACTCTATCCGAGGTAGTGTTTGAATCCCCTGCAGTTGAAAATACTAAACTTCCATTTGCTGAGGAAAGAGTAAATGTTGAAGCATTTGGAGTAGTACCGCTATAAGCGTTAGTGCCGCCAGCATTACCGGCTTTCGCGGCCCCAATAACATACGCTCCACCATTAAATAAGCTAGCTTTACCGTAGAGAAGCGTCGCAGACCCCCCATCTCCACCATTAGTATCGGCTCCATCGTAACAGCCGCCCCCGCCACCAGAGCCTAACAAGTAAACCCAAACATAATCATCGTCAGACAAAGACCCTTTGCTCCATGTACCTGACGAAGTATAAGTGTTTGTTGGTGATGCCCAGTTTGAGGGAAAAACAACAGCTGTTGCGCCAACTTTGGTATTTATATAAGTAGCTAAAGTATCTACTTTAGTCATTCTCATAGTCCCACCATCATTGGTGAGAAAACCATCCCCATCAGCTACGGCTGTAGTTCCTCTGGCAGTACCTCCATCTATAAGATTAATTTCTGCTGCTGTAGCTGTTATAGCAGTACTACCCAAAATGAGGTCACCATCTGGCACAGTCACATCACCTGTAAAAGTTGCGCCCGCCGTGCCAACTAATGTCTGGTTGCCGCCCGCTGGCAATGTCAGTGTGTTAGTTACACTTGCGGAATGCGGTTGTGCTATTACCGTTTGGCCGTGGCTGTTGTTTTCACAGTTAAATACTAAAGTGCCGGGGTTATCGTTGCCTTTAAGAACAGTTTTGCCAGTTCCGTTCGGTGCAAGCTCTATGTCGCGGTTACTTGTTGTAACAATGTCATGTGTCACAACATCAAGTGCCCCGCCAAGCTGGGGCGAACTGTCCGAACTGAGTTCAGCCATGCCGCCGCCCGCTGCGCCTGTGGCACCAGTGGCACCTGTTGCGCCGGTCGGAATGCCTAAAGCAAACGTAGCCGTGCCGCCGCTAACAGAAACAGATGCCGTTGCTGAACCTCCAGCCGATACGGTGGACACATTGACCGCCGCCCCGGTAACCTGCTGGGTGGCTTCTGGGTTGCCGGTTGAACTGTCAAACCCCAAGACCTTGCCCTTGCGGGCGTCCTTGTTTGGCAGGGTCATATCGATGCTGGTGGCGTCATCAACCGGGGCAATCAAGGTGCGGTCTAGGCGCTCGTCTTGTTGCTGGAACAGCATCATGTTTGTGTCGAAGTCTGTCTCTAGGCTGGTGGCATTTATCGTGCCGCCGGATGTGTACACACTTGACCGGGCCAGTGCAGTCTTGGACATTATTGTGACTATCTGGCCGTTCGTTGGCGTATTGCCTGACGTGAAGGTGATAGACCCCGCGCCGGTGCTGGAAGTTATGCTGACCGTGTAGTGTGTGCTGATTGTCTTAAGCGTAGTGCCGACAAACACCGCTACATCAGCCTCAGTGTTTACAGAGAAGCTAAACGAGAACTCAGTGGTTGAGCCATTGGCCGTGGCCTGGGCTTTGCGCGTGACTGCGCTGATTGCAAAAGTGGCCATTACCAATCCTTCCTATTAATGATTGTACACTGTTTTGGGTGATTTGTCATTGTTCTAGTAACTCATCCATTGTGGTTGAGTTGACCAAGTTCTGGTTCTTACGGTCGGCGGCTCTCATCTGGGCGTCTGTAGCTGGGCCAATGCTTCTGGGATTGCGACCGCGATAGTCCTTGTAGTTCTTCACCTTGTCCACTTGGGCGCGTAGGTCATCGAATTCTAAAAGCATAAGCTGCTTGGCGATACCCATGTATGTGCCATTGACGCCGTTCAGTATCTCTATCTGCTTGCCCGGCACTAGGTCTTTATAAACGTCATGCTGTTCTCCGCGAGGGCTGATGAACTCCAGCATTGCTCCCAAGACGTTTGGTGGCCATACGTTTTTGTCAGGGCCGAATAGTTCGTTGGCGTATTTTGAATTAGCCGGGTAATTGTACAGTTCAATATACCGCTCGTATTGCTCACCGTTAAGGCGCAACATGCTTTCGCCCATTGAGTTGGGCAAGTTCTTAAACCCCAGCTTAAGCCGGTTCAGTTCTGCGTTGATTGTGTTAGCGCCGGGCTTGTTTAAGACCCGCATTGGCGTGACCATGCGCCAGGCTCCACCATCTTGTGGGCCTTGCATCTGTATCTCAAACCAACGGTTCCGCTTTGGCGGCAAGTCTTGCGATAGACCTGGGGTTCTAGACCGCACGTATTGCATAGCCTCGTACATGCCCCGTATCTCTGGCTGTAGGCCAAACCCCGGCACTCGGTCGTATTGGTTCTCTGGGCGGCTGTCACGCGCTGTAGGGTCAATGTAACGCTCAAAGGTGGCCAACATGCCCTGGGAGCCTAGACCGGCTGTCGCGACTTGCTGAGAAGTGATGAGAGCCGCTGATGTTACTTGCTTAGTCATAAGCTGCCGGATCCGCGCCACCTTGCTATTATGCTCTTCATACGGTGACCCGGCAACGTCCACCAGTTCGCCAACGAATTGCAACATTGGAAGAGCGGTGCCTACATACCGGGTGACTGCAATTGCACCGTTCAGCATCAGATTGTCGGCGGTGTCTGTGTCATCAGAATACTGCAACACCTCGGCGGTATCCATTGATGCAGCCAAGATGCCTGAGAACGGGTCATACCGGGCGTAGCTTATCCAATCCCAGGAACCGTCTTTCTTGCGTATACCGACTGAATAAGGTTCGTGGTTTTGCAGCCAAGTCCGGCGTTGTTTGGCATCGGTTGGCCCATACCCGGTCATGGTGAAGTCATCACTAACGCCACCTGTGCCGGTATACATTAAGGTGCCGAAGATAGCGGACCCGGTTGATATACGCGCCAAGGCTTCCCGGCGGTCGGCGTTGGTGCCGTTTATTAATTTGTCCCGCATGACGCTAGGCATAGCAAGGCCCATCGGTGTGCGCTCCATAATCCGGCGCATAACTTGCGTAGGCGTTTTGTAGAATGGCACCCAAATCTTAATAATAGGATGAGAGAACAATCCCTGTGCTTGAGCCATAACACCACTAAGGTCATCTTGGAACGTGGCCATCTGAGCAAAGTTCTCGCCCTCGTCAAAAGCGCTGCGAGAATGCAGGGTGCGAAGATGTGCGGCGGCGGCTTCATTATGCGCCACTTCTGGAGTTTCACCCGCATCAATTCCGGCTCGGTAGCGTTCAGTTTGCGCCCGCACAGCAAGCGCCTCAACTTGCATGCCACGCGCCATCGCCTTAAATGTCTCGTCCATTGCCAGCATTGGCCGAAAGCCTAGCAAGCGCATCATAATGCCAAAACCATCAAAGAAACTAGCTGCCGTGCTTTCAAAACCGCTACCGCCTTCAGCCGCATTTCTCAAGCCAGCGCCCTGCCGAGAGATAGCCCGCATGTTAACGTCCATTTTAGTCTGGGTGCCAGACACTACGCCTTCATTTTTTAATGCTGACCACCCGGCGCGGAATGCCTGGGGAAGATACTTGGCTTGAGCGGTTAGCATGGCGAATGCCTCTTTAGGCCGACCCTCTAACATGCGCTCAACCATTAATGTCTCAAGCATCACCATTGTACTTGCCGCATTGTACGAATGCGTGAGAGGGTTGGACAGCAATGCCGATTGGTAAATTTCTATCAGCATATCCGCACCGCGCCGGAATATACCGCGCCGTGCAAACTCGTGCCGAGACATGTCGGTCGGCAAGTCCTCATAAACTTGGAGCATGAAGTCAATTGCAGCCTCGCCGCCATTGGCCTCTAAGAACTGGTCAACATTGGTAGCATCAATTAGCGCCGTGGCTCCAGGGTTCACGCCTCGGTTTTCTAGCACAGTCCGCATAGCATCAGTACGTTCTCTGCTTGGAGAACTAATAATCTTATTGGACACCTGTATACGCCCAATGTCTTCTTGCACTCCAACTAGCTGAATACTGGCATAACCCTCTAGGGCAAATGCTTGGGCTGCGCGGGCCTTGTCAATTGGGTCACCAGTTTCTTTAGCTTTTCGGATTAAACGCAATGTCTCCATTTGCAGGGCAGCGGTGGTGCGCCGTGCCGCAAGTAACTCGCTATCTGTGAATGGCCGGTCCCCAGGCTTGCGGTTCATTAGGTCTAGGAAGATATCAACAGAACCAATCTGGTCAGCATCTGCTATGATGTCCGCAAACCCACGGTCACCTTTTCTTAGAATGCGCTGACCACTAGACGCGACCGTATCCTTGTAGGCATCAAAGGTGGCCGTGATAAGACGGCGCAAGTCCAGTTCTTCTGGTGAAAGGTCACTTGCTGAAAGTGTTTGGTCTGGTGGGGCATTGTTGTGACCGATGCCAATCTTCGACAGGTTGGGCAGGATGACATCAATGCCGGGAAGGTCAACGCCTTCCTCACGGTACTTGGTCAACTCGGCCATCTCTTCAGCGGTAGCCGGTCGCGTAATGATATCGCCCTTGTCAACGACCGCTAGTGGCATTGTCCCGGTAGATTGTAGGGTTTGCGCGGCTCGACCGGCAGCGGCGTCTGATACGCCATCATTTCCGGGGCGGGTGGTAACGTCTGCGAACTCGCCAATGCCTGGTGTGTTGCGCTGAATAAAACGACCGGCGGCGGCACCAAGCCGACCGGGGCCAGCAACCTCAACACCTTCTTGCTCCGGCTCGACTGGGGGCGTCATTTCCTCAACAACAGCGGGGGCCACCATTGGTTGTTGTGGCTCTGGGCCTATGGTTTCGTCACCAAGCACACTCATGTTCAGTCTTTCCTAAATTGCTCCGGCAAATCGGCTTCTTGCTCTGCCGACAGTTCGTCTGGAGCCTCGCCCATAAAGGCTAACTCAAGATATGTTTCTCGCGTCATTGGCATTTCGAATGCTTCCATAAGAGCAAGCGTTTCATCGTTACTGCCAGGTTGGAGGGTTGATGCCACCGGCTCGGTCATTTACCTGTCTCCTTGTCTCGTCCAGTTCTATTTCGCCACTTTTATACTTTTG
>Ga0208434_1000413_pt1 | contig 20824 bp, 36 predicted proteins | sample 13_taG_FD_184086 | JGI IMG/M metagenome (GOLD analysis project Ga0208434, IMG submission 184086) | Marine viral communities from the Subarctic Pacific Ocean - 13_ETSP_OMZ_AT15268 metaG (SPAdes) (version 2) | ecosystem: Environmental > Aquatic > Marine > Oceanic | place: Pacific Ocean | collected... | reverse complement strand
CGCCTTTTTGATGCAAGTAAAGTCGGCTTGTTCCATCAGTTAGATTTAGAAGTGCGTTGCTACTTCCTTCTACCTGAACAACCGTTCTACCTGATGACGTTAAATCAATACTGCTAGTACCAATACCCACGTTGCCTGATGAGTTTATAGACATTTTCACGTCAGTACCCGCAGAGCCTTTTACAATGTCCAAACCATAACTGTTTGTGCCAGATGTAGCGTTTGAACGAAAACGCCATGTACCGCCACTGGTTATGTCTATTTCTGCCCCTGAACTACCTGCAGTGTTTTTTGCTCTTATGTTGCCTTCAATATCTAAGGTTTTACTGGGACTGCTAGTACCAATACCCAACGACTCCGCAGAAGCATCCCAGAACAACTTCGCACTGCCAGAGTCGTCGTAGAAGCTAATGTCGCCGTTGCTGGCAATCTCCATACGGTTGGTTGGAGTAGAACCAATTGCTCCTTCAAAAACTAATTTATCGCTAAAACCTACTGCTGTAGTTGCTGTCCCATCTCGATAACGTCTAAACCAACCTTTAGGTGTGCCTGCTACTTCTGAGACAATGAAGCTCGCTGTTGTGGTTGCACCTGCCGTGCCTAAGTTAGAAACTTCAACAGCAGTATCAGCGGCTTGGTTTTTTGTAAACGTACCTTCACCATCAACAGTCAAACCATCAGCAGTCACTGTGCCAGTTACGTCGATGCCTGTAGCAGTAATAACACCGTCAACCTCAAGCTTTGTTGAAGGGTTGCTGACTCCGATACCTACCCGCGTAGTATTCGCAGGAATCCGCATGACCTCGCCAAGGTTGTTGTTAAACCTTAGTGCGCCTGCGTTGTCTGCATCTCGGTAGTGGATCTTAGCGCCGCTGTCGTCAGCCGTTAGCGTAAGCCGTGTATTTTTGGTGCCGTCGTTCTTGTAGACGCGCATCTGTACGTCAGCAGAGGTATCGACAATATCGAGAGCGATTGCAGGTGAAATTGTGCCAATTCCCACGCGATTATTCGTTGAATCTACGTGAAGCGTGTTTGTGTCTACAGTTAGACCTGCAAAGGCTGGTGAGTTAGTAGTAGCTACTCCTTGGTTCAGAGCTTTAACTGAGGCTTCGCTGGCCAACTCTGAGTCCATTAAGGCGCCAGCGTCTGTGACGTTAGCTGTATCAGTTACGTCTGCTGAGGCTTCAATGCCGTCTAGCTTTGTGCCGTCTATAGCAACATCTCGACCATCTACAGTGCCGCTGACAGTAATGTCACCTGTTACTTCGATGCCTGAGCTTGAGGTAGCAAGCTTGGCCGACCCTGCTCTCTGTATCGTTAGCTCACCAGAAGCTACATTGATTACACCGCCGTCACCCTCTGCTAATAGACGTAGATCGTAGTCGTCAGAGAATGGGCGCTTAATGTCGATAAAGCCGCCAGATACACCGCCAACCTCAATAACTCCGTATGCCGTTTGGTTTTGTATGGTCAAACTATTTTGAGCTGATATAGCGCCGCTACTTGTAATAGCGCCCGTGCTAATAGCATTGGTCGTCGTAGCGTCGCGCCCTGTTACTGTCGCAAGGGTGTCTGTTTCGCTAAAGCTTGTGAGATATCCCGCTGCCGAGTGATCGCCCCAGCTGTATGCTGCGTCCCAGTTGCTAATATTGAGGTTTGGAGCCGTTACGTCGTGACTAAAATCCCACTCACTATTTGTCTGGTCCCATAGCAGGGTGGCGTTATTAGAGGCATCTACCGCGTCTTGGATAGTAATGCCCGCGCCGTCTGCTGATGCTGACGTGTCGCCCGCGCCGTAGTTCAGCGTAATGTTTTTGTCTTCAACGTCCAGCGTGGCCGTGTTAATTGTGGTCGTAGTGCCGCTGACGGTTAGGTCGCCAGTAATCGTAGCATTACCGCCAATGTTAGCGTCACCCGCTAAATACAAGTCATTCCATCTATAGGAAGTAGTGCCGAGATTTACAGTGCCGTTTTGTAACGTGCCTGCGTTGTTAGTTGAGCCGATCCAGCCATCACCAAAACGCAAGCCAGTGTGGCCCGACGCCGATGAGTAAATAGCAAGGTCACCACTGACTGCCGCAACGACGCCTATCGAGCCACCATCCTTATAAAACTGTGCAATCGTCCCGTCACTATTGAGTCGGTTTAAGGCTAAGGGTACACCGTCGTCTCGTGTCGCCCATATATTTCCTAGATTGCGAACCTCTGCGCCTGCGGTACTAAAGTTAGAAGAGGTCTTGCCTGTAAGGATATTGCCTGAGTCATCAATGCGCGCCTTCTCATCGGTCGCTGAAGTCTTGAATATAAACTTTGCCGTGCTTCTGTGGTCGATGAAATCCATGTCGTTACCTTATGACCAGTTAACTATCAGCTTGTTGTTCAAGCCTTCCATTACGTTCGTGACGCTACTAGCAAGAGTGATGTAACCCGCGCCACTTGTGCCTGTCTTTATCAGGCAATTATTGCCGCTAATGATACCCGCCAAGATGTCGCTTGCGGTTGTTGGGTTAACAAAAATGCACGCTTCTGCGTTGTCTGTCTTCGCTGTGTTACCGACAACCTGAAAGTGCTGCACGTCCTCTATCGTAATACGCCGCTCTGTGTTGTTGTCGCTAATTATGGCGTTGTTTGCACCATCGACCCGGGTAACACCTTCAATTAACGCGTTGCCGCGTATCTCTACCGCTGAGTTACCTGTCGGGCCTGAACACGTCACAGCAAGGCCACCAGCAATACGAGCGTTATCGCTGACGACAAACTTACCAGTGTTGCCCGATCCTGTCGATGTGACCGAGCCAATATACTTGTTGCCGATAATATTGAGACTGCCTGTAAACGCTGTCGTGTTGCTTACAGCGCCGTTAATTTGGCATCCCGTGACAGTGGCATCGCCAACGCTTCCTGTGACGCCTGAGTTGCCCGCAGGGATAAATAAAACGTCACCATTACCTGATGCACCCTCAAGGTAAACATCCTGCACAGTGGCGTTATATGGCACTTCAATCTTGATGTCGCCGTGCTTAATGTAGCCGTGAAGGAGCCGAACGTCGTGCTCGATAGTAGAGTTTGGCAACAGCAAGAAGCTGACGGCGTCATCAAGGTTGCGGCAGATTCCTGAGACGTAGAAATTTTCTATGTGGCAATGCGCTGCGCCCTTCCCCGAGCTTCGTATGAGCTTGTTAACGTAAGCCGTAGACTCGTCTGTCTTAAGAAAAACATTATTAAAAAAGACTTTATTACCGTCTTTCAAATAAATTTGCAGCAGACAATTATCTAAGCCTGTCGTGTCGATGGTCGCTCGCGCCGTAACATCTACCGTAAGGTTTGTGACATTTGATTCCTCACAGCCCTCTATCCAGAACGCACCCGATGGGTTGTTAGAGAACGATCGATCTGAGTCGTTAGTGACCAAGATGTTGGTGGCATTAAACTTTTTGTTGCGATCAGCAGTAACGCCGCATGAGGCGTAATTTTTGCAGGTAGCGTTTGACAGACTGTACTCGCCGCCAATCGCCAAGAAGTTAAAAGAACCTTGAGGCGCCGCTGTCGTTGCAGCAAAAGTCATCGCCGTGCCGCCCACCGCGAATGTATCTGGCAACAGCCCAACATCCTCTGCATAGACGTCAGAAACAATGGTGCGACCCTTATGGGCCGTAATATTGTCATTGGCATCAAACACAGCCTGATATACAGCGAATGTCTGGTGAGAAATATTTTTAAACACGCAGCCTTTGATGATCGTTGTGCCGTGAGAGTCTACTCGCACCGCGGCTATTCCGTGATGGTTCTCAAACCGGCAGTTAGTAATGTGCGTCGTTGTCTCTTCATTTTTGGCGTTTACCTTAAAAAACGCGCTTGGAGATGGCTCAATTGTGTCATAGCCACCGAAGTCTGTTGTTGTATCAGTCCAAGGCTCATTGCCTGATTTGTAATCACCACGACCGCCGTCTAAAACGATGTTATCTAGTGCGACAGTCATAGCCGTAGTGCCTGACCCAGCGTCGCAGTTGAATCTACCTTGGTCTGTATATGACGTGCCAAGCTTGAACTTGAAGTTGCGGAGACGACAGAACGCACCTTGATCGACATCAATGGTTGTTGTAATCAAGTAAGTTTTATTAGCGCCGTCTAGCCAAGCGCCTGATACAGCTACGGAGTCCATTGCTGATTGTAGTTTTACTGTATCGTCAAGATCGGCTGTGCCTGTACCTGTGCCTGCGCCTGTAGCAACAAATACTGTGCCTACATTACTATCTGCGGCTCCAATTAAAGTAAAGTTTGTATTACCTGTAGAAACAATTTGATATCTTTGTCCGGTAACAAAAGAACCAGCGGTTACTGTTTGAACACCCTCCGCACCAAATGCAGCAGCAGAGGTCACCAGATTTACTTCGCCAGAGCTAACGGCAAAATCCGCTGAGTCAAATTTCGCAATGCCCTTGTTAGACGTCGAGGCGTCTTCACCGGCAATCGTTACTGTGTTCCCGGTAGCAGAGGTGTCAATTCCCTCGCCACCAGCGATTGTCATGGCTTCAAACTCTAAATCGATAGCTATAGTTCCGCTATCGCTCGTGACATCTAGATCCCGCGCTGTTGCTTGGCTGTCAACATAGGCTTTAATCGACTGCTGAGACGCCAACGCAGTCGCACTGTCGCTTGCCATGTTGTCTTCATCGAGGATGCCTGTGATGCCATCTAATAAATTGATTTCGTCAGTCGTTGCGGTAACACCAAGGTCAGCTAACGTCTCCGCCTTGTCAGTGTTTAAGTTAGTAAAGTTGTCGTCTAACTCAGCATGCGTTAGCGCTGATCCTTTGCCTGTTCTTGTAGTAATCGTAGACATGCAATAAGACCCTAATCTATCCGTATTTTTAGATGCGTCGCTTCAATCTTAAAGATGTCAGCGGTTTCAATTGTCTGCGGCAACTCTACTGATGTGTCAGACGGATCTGTCAGCGTCGCCCACGCCAGCAAGTTGCCACCCGTTAATGCGTCAAATACACCTGCATGCGTTATCCTGCCAAGCGATCCCGTAGGCGCCGGAAACTCTAAATCATTTGTGTTTTCTGCTTCTGTGGGGGCGCTACCCGATACGCTCATGGTGACTGCCTGCCTTGCATATCCGAAGCCACCAGTCTCTGTCCCACCGCCCGCGTCTGATGGCCCCTTTGTAAACAAGCCGACGTAGAGTGTTGGCATGTCATACTCAACGCCCGCAAAGACGTGCTTCAATACTGCATCTTCTAAATAGTTTGTAAAGCTCATCTAACTGGCAGCCTTTTAGGCCCGCCTAATCCGCGCACCTTCATGGTTAAACCTGAGCCGCTCATACGACCTGCCTCAGATGCTTGGTTGAGCTTTTGCACAGCAGCACCGTACATCTGCGCCCATACCGCCACCCTGTTGTCCTCTTGCAAATAAGGTGATGAGTGAATCAAGGCGCCGTACAAATAAATGTCGGGAGCGTCTTGTAGTACCCAGTTAGCAATATTTATATCGTTTAGCGTGGGTACTTTGCCGTAATACAGCAGCTCTACGGAGTACGACGCGTCTGGCGTCGGGTACAGCTCTATAGCTGAGTCAGCATGCGCGTAATACCTTGGCCGGCCAGTGGTGTCATTGTTTGCCGATCTCTTGTCAGCGATAGAGTCACGTGACGCTAACTGCAACGGATACGTGCCATCGCCCGATATATGCGCTTGAATAGTTTCTAGCCAGTCATTTGGTAGATGCGAGTATTCGCTATCTAGCGACCCGCTAACTCGCTTTTCCATCTTCCAATGCCGCAAGTCCCGATTGATCTGCGCCTCCGCAAGCGCAATGAACGTCGGTATTACCGATGTCAGGTCATCACGGTTGAGAAAGTCAGCAATAGAGCTTTGCAGCTCAGAATAGTTAGTCAGTGCCATTACTTCTTCTTCTTAGCCGTCTTAGCAGCCTTCTTAAATTGCTTAGCTGTAGGCGCGCCCTTCTCGCCAGCTTTACGCATCTTCTCGCCACTGCCGGCCTTAATACGCTTACGCTTAGCGTGGATATTGTCGTACAGGCCCTTCTTTTTACTTGGCATAACTTTTGCCTCGCTTTTTGACAGCCTTACCTGATTTCTTAGCTTCGGCTTTGGCTTTCTTCATGCCCTTTGCTGTGTAAGCAAATTTTTTCTTCCCCACTGTCGGCATCACTTCCTCCTTGATTTTGCGCCGGAGCATTTCCAGCGTTTTCTCGATAGGTTGTTAGGGGTGTTAGGATCGTTCTGCTTGCTCTTAGGCAGTCGCTTCTTGATCCCCAAAGAGCGCGCGCAGTACGAATCGCCCTTACTTGTCCCCGGCTTTACCTTGGCGCCCTTCTGTCCGTATGAGACCTTTCTACCGGATGCCGTGGTCTTTACTCGTGCCTTTCCTTTGCGTGGTGTAGCCATATTATACCTCAGCGCCTATACTACTGCGTATGAATACTGAAACGCTCGATCCAGATACGCAAGCATGGCTAGAAGCCATAGAGATCAACCCATTTGATTGGGTGGACGGCATGTTAGAAACAATGCTCGACCACGACTGCGTATCTGATGAAAATAAAGCGATCATATTACGGCGCTATAAGTCCCTTCTTAATTAAATCATCCAGCGTTGCTTGATCAAACGCCCCAATTAGCCCAGCTTGCATAGCCTTACCTACTGGAGCCGGCAAAGCTGCAGCCTCAAGGTTGTGACCTCTAGCGATCATTTCTGGGACAAAAGGCTTTCCTGATGACCGGATCAATGGATTCAAATCCGACAATAAGTTTGCACCCTCGCCAAACTGCCCTAAATAAGACCCCATGAGGTCAGTGTTATAAGACGGATGTATTCCGGGCTGTGCTGGCTGCATCAAATCTAATATTCCAGCTTGACGTAGATTTCCGACGCGTGGGCTTAACTGCTCTGGGTCTACAATTGCTGCGCGTGCCTGCGAAAGATTAATACCAGCAACATCACGATACTCGTCTACCGCCTTGGTTACCGCTTTGCGATTACCGCCTGCGTTTGCAAGCCACTCGTCGGCTTTAGGACTATCAATGCCGGGCCAATCTGGTTGCGGTTTGAACTCACCTGTTTTTGTGCCAGCACCCTCGCGGATACGCTTATCAAGCGCTTTTTTATCTGCCTTCTTCATATTCTGCCGAGCAATCGGAACCATGATGTCGGAAGTCATTGTGGCAAAATCAGTGCTTGCGCCGCCCATTTGATATGGAATATATAAAGGCGACCTACTAACTCCGGGAAGCCGCTCTGCCGCTCTTGCCGCGTTGCTGAGACCTGTAACTGCGCCTGCATCTGAAGCCCATAAGACGCCGCTTTCTACATTCTGCGGTTGTCGCATGTAGTCTTGACCACCGAAGCGCACCATATCTACCGGTTGACCATTGACTGAAACCACGCGCGATAGGTCGCCTCGACTAGTGTCAGCCATGCCAGAGACAAAACCACGACCTTCGAGATCTTCCGCTCTTAACAATCGACTAGGGGCAAGTTCTACGCCCGGCTCTACATCTAACCTCATCGTATTAACCGACTCGGGGTCTCCAACGCGTTGTAGTAATCCCGTGTCGCGTGTAACAACGGGGGCATCTTCAGCGATGCCAAGAGCGCTTTTATATGCGCCTCGACCGAACGGAATCATGCCAGCAAGAATACCGCCGGCGCCTAACGCCATGCCCAGCGTGTCATCATTTTTATACGCATCGAAGGTTTCAGATACGCCCTTTGCAGCACCAACAAACGGCAAAAAATCCATGCCCATCGATATGTATTCAGCGCGCTCTCGGTCCTCTTCTGAGCCACCCATTTGCTCAGTCAGGTAGTCAACCATCTTGTCTGTTAAACCTTCATATAGCTCGCTTTCTGAAGTTTCAGGAGCAATCATGGAGGCCGCGCCTACGGTTGATTGAGCTGCAGCATTTAGAAGAGACGGTGATTGTGACCCGCCTTGAAAGCCAAGAATGTTGGGGCCTTTGTACTCCGGGTCGAATGCGGCAAAGAGTGAGCGGACACGAGTCGGATCAGACGCAACGATGGTGTCGGTAAAGAGATTGTCTAGTGCTTCTTGATAGCCTTCATCGCCTACCTTCAAACCAGTCATCGCCTCAAAGGCTGGATCGAAGGCCTTATAGTTGGGGCCGACATCAGAAACATTCTGTACGATAAGCCCGGGCGACCCAAATCTACGTGCTGTTCTAGCTAACTCATCAGTATCGAAATCATGTACAACATTTAGATCAAAAATACCCCTGTCAGGCTCCATCATGCCTCGATAGCCGGGTAACTCTCCAAATGTTGCTAATCGCTCACCACCCAATAAGTAGTCAGGGTTTGTGATTCTGTTCCAGTCGTTGTACCCCGCGTTAACGACATCAAAGCCTTGTGTATCAACAGCGAGAGGCATGACATTGCCGGCGCGATCTGCATAGCTGGCCGCATTAACAGGCGAGGTGGACATAAAGAATCCCGTGTTTGCAGTTTTGCCGCTTGTGATTCTGTTGGGGTCTATTACGCGAATGTCATCGCCACCACCATGAAAGGCAGCAGTAGGGAACATATCCTGTTGGCGCTCAATGATAGCATCAGTGCGCATATCAAGATCGCCCTTAGCAATACGCTCAGCCACCTGATCAGGGTAACCAGTAGCTATGAGTTCATCAAGAATGCCGCGTAAGCGTGCGCCAATTGCCATGAAGCCTCCAGTGTGAATGGCTAATTATATCAGACAATGCCCTTGAGGTTTCTACGTATAGGCGCGCCCCAGTCTGAGAACTCTTTCCTGCCAATCGCTAGGTATCTAAAAGCATCCGCGCAATGTGACGTCCAGTCGTGCAATGGTCGCTCATTCCACACCTGCATGGTCTCGTTGTACTGCCGGCGGTACTGTCTCATACAGTCGATACCCTTCTCGCACTTGTCCTTGTCGAACCAGCACAAATCGAGCAGAGACCTTACAGCTTGGATGCCATCGTCAACATTGAGCTGTGGAGCAATCGATACCGGGGTTACACGTAGGTTGTCTAAAACCTCTAAACGTGACCGGCCGCTGCCCAGCTCTCGTACCCGGACGTCGTGCGGCAGGATGTGCTGCTCGTAAATGTAGCCCTTCTCTTGCAGAATCCGCGCGTAATGGTCCAGTCCAACACCGGCATTCTCGTAGTAATCGATCAGCCTAACCTCTGGCCCGACAAACTGCGCAAACCAGATAGCAGTGCTATCACCTACACCCAAGTCCCAAGCCGTCACCACGCCCACTGAGCGCTCGTATGGGACACGATCTATCCTGCCCTCGTGTAACGCATTAGCCATTTCATTCGTGTAATAGGCGCCCTCTGAGAAGATCCTGAAGTCACCTTCCCATATATGATCATAGACATCCGGGCGCTTCTTGAGATCGTCCTGTCGCTCTTTCTCCAGCACGTCAGGGAACCACGGGTTATCCCGCCAGTTCATTTCTACGACCTTGCATTGCTCTGGCTTGTTGATCCGAAATCGGTGATGCGTAGCGGAGTGCTTGTTCTCAGGGTTCCATGTAACCCATATTTCAGAGTCGTCCTCTCGCACTGTAGGGATAAGCTTCTGCCAAGCTGTCTCAGTAACGGTCTCAGCCTCGTCTACCCAGCACAGTAATACGCGGGCCTTTGACTTAATGCTATCGAGGTTGCGTCTTAGGCCGGCAAACACGTAGGTGATGCGACCATCACGAGAACGTATGTAACGCTCACCGATCTCGTAGTAATCCATGAGACAGGGAACAGAGCGTATAGCTGATTTGACCTCCTCCATAGAGGATTCATCGAGTGAGTTGAGGTGCTCACGAGCGCATAGGATCTGCCCTTGCTTACCGGCTACGCCCCAACGCATACCCCATACGGCAGTCATTAGAGCAAATGAGCGAGTCTTAGCAGAACCTCGGCCACCGTATGAGCAACGGTATCTAGCCTCCCCGGTAAATAGGTCAGCTAGTTTAGGAGGTAGTTCAATCGAGACCTTTTGCGACAAGTTCAATTACCGTTGGTGGAGTCATGGAACCATCACTAGAAGAAAGATCAGCGTCAACTTGCTTTAGGTCAGGTAGCGTCTTTGCAAGCATTTTGAGCCTTAGCTCGGCTTGTGTCTTCTTCTGCTGTACCTTAGCTTGGAAGTGCTCGTCTGTTTGAGGGTCCAGCTCTCCGATTTCGTCAATCAAATCAAAGATATATTCTGCCTTACCCCTAACGCTTAATGCGCGTCTGTTCTCTTCGTCCTTAACAGCGCGTACCTTATGCCGTCTTGTAGTTGCCACCGTTTAATCCTCATCTGGGTGCGGTATAGATTCAGCCCAGTACAGCCCCTTGCTGCGTCCTGCGCGTACTTCTCCGTCCATTATGTCATCAACAGTAAGAGGCCACGACTCGACAGTCATATCGTCGAATGCGACCAGTACGGTTCGTTCTTCTGCTGGCATGTTACCTTGCTCGATAACGTGCCATTGTAAGTTAACCACTTGCAGCATAGCCCCCGCCTCACTGCTAATGACAAGCCTATTTTACGCTAATCCTCTGTTTTCTCAACATATTGTGGATCAGAGGTGTAGATGGACTCACCATATAGTTCGAACTGGCGTAAATACTTGCGCATAGTTTCGTAGTGAACACCGTAAATTTTAGACAGTGACCACATATCGACACCGCTTTCATATAACGCCCTAGCCTCAGCCATCTGCTCCATTGATACCTTCACACTCTACCCCCAGATTTTTATAGTCAGGCCAGAAGCCCTTGCAAACCATTTCAGTATAGAACCGCTCTTCTTCTAGGGCGTCCTCATAGTCACCGCGACCTACTATCCCCAAGATGCATAGAAAAAGCAGTATCGCCGCCATTATGAGCAGTGCTTGGGCATTCGCTGATAGTTGTTTCATAGAAAGACCTCATTTTTTTATTTCTGCGCAGCTTTTCTAATGCTGCGTCCTCAATTTGCTTTACACGCTGCCTAGATAGTCCTAGCTCGTGGGCTACCTCAGTAAGCGTCATATGATAGTGCGGGTTAATCGGTGCTGTCACGGCGCCTCCGTTAGTGCCCACTCTTGCAGTGCGATATCGATTAGCGTGTCGGCTGCGTCGTCGCTTAACTCCGAGTAGATGTATGTAGCCATGCGAGATAACACTAGCCCAGCAACTGCCCAATCCGGGCACTTAAGAGTATTTGCAGTCTCTTTGACCTCAGCCATTACCGATGCGTACAGCAATAACATATCCGGGTCTGTGTCCCTCTGCGGGAAGTTGCCTTGTATTACTTCTCCCATTGTATTGCCCTCTTTACTTTTTTTATGCGTGCAGGCAAGTCCTCAATGTCGAACTCGTTCAGCTTAAGAAACTCCAGCTCAATGATGGACGCAATCTCGTGATCAAGATAGCGTGCCCGGAGCAAGCTTAAAATGCGTATCTCGATATCAGCGTTCATAACAAAGGCCGCTTATGCGGCCATGTCAGTAAAGTACGAAAGCTCTGACTCAAGCACTATATCGAAGCGCTCTGGGTCAGCAAGGTACAGGTTGGTGGATAGCTCTGACATTCGTATGGCAGTGCGTATCTCGTGCGTCCACTTAAGGTTCGCGTTAGCAACCGCAGAGCGGACTGCAAGCATTGCGTCTAGATTTAGGTTGGTCATAGCTTAACTCCCATAAGGGCCGCTTATGCGGCCTTGTATTGTGGTAGTGAATGTGGAACCCACACCTGAGTACGGGGCAAAACAGCCCCATTGCGCTGATAGATGACTGGGCGATCAGCCCACTCGATCCAGCACAAAGTATGAGTAGCGCCCATGGGGCTGTGGTCTGAATCGCAGACCGTAACGATGGATGCTTCTTCGCACCCGTCGACAACAGAAGCAGAAGTATCCTGCTCCACTAAAATAATGTTACCCATCTCAAACTTTGCCATTGTGTCTCTCCCGTAAACTAGCCGGGACATCCCCGACACAGTTAAGATAACAACATGTGTTATATGGTGCAAGTATTTGTGGCCTGAGGTGACTGTTTTGTCACATTCTTTTAGGGGGCAGTAGTTTGGGGTGCTTCACCCTGCGGGCTGCCGGTTTATTTACCGGGCGGGGAAGTGTTTAGCCAGCTCAAGTGCTCGCGCGTTTTCTAGCTTACTGGCAGCACAGAGATCGAGATACTCAGACTCTGTAAGTCCTTTAAGTCGCCCGACGAGAACACAGACCCTTTCTAAGTTCTCGATGTGCTTGTAGCCATTGCGAGTACAGAACATGGCACGCTTCACTTTCGTACACATAGTCACCTCCATATAGGCATGACTATTATACTACATATTATGTTATGGCTACACGCCAGCTAGCCTTTGCTCTTGCTCTTTGATCCGCTTCTTGTACTCAGCTATAAAATCTTCCAGCTCTAACGCTGTAAACTTGCGAGGCTGATGCTTCGAATCGATCAGCTCACGCATGGCGTCTAAGCCGTAGGTGTCGATCATGAATAGCGAATAGCTATCTATGTTGCCACTCTTGTAACCGTTACAGCCTTTGCATTGCGGATGGATGTTTTCCTCTACAAGCAACGTGGTGTTATGACGCCGGCTAACAAAGTGTCCGCCATCCATCTCTTTCCAGTGCTGTACCTTGTTGCACGTCACACACTGGCACATACCGAAGTCGTCTGCGTACTTCATGCGCACGAGCTTCTGTAGGAGCTTGGCGGCTTCCTCCTTAAGCTTGGGTACTGTCTTCGGTTTTCTGGTGGTCACTAGTGAATTTCCTCTCTCGGCATATCGCTTTCTCGAATATACCGCACTCTACACACAGCCAGCCGCGAAGGTAATGCGGGCGCTCTTTACTGAAGTGTGCCGGCATAATGTCGTTGCATTTAATGCACCGTTGTTGCGGAATCCTCGGCGTCGTTAAGTTCTTCAAGCTCGTCAATGTCCCCTTGTAGAGCAGCCACCCATATCGCCGAAAATATCTCTACTTCCATATTTATTGTGAAAGGTTCTGACTCTGTGTCGATAAAAACGTCAGTCCACTCTAGGTTATCTTTATTAGCTGCCGCCCCGGTGATGTAGTGCACCAACAGAAATACGTAACCCCCGCTTGCCAAGGGTGCGCGCATCATTTCGATCATGGTCGCTCACTCTGCAATCATCTTGTAGGAAATCGTATTATACGCCACCTGTCCGTAATCTTTATGGTAAGTGATGACGTTTGCCTCTCGACCACTAAGCCAGCCGCCCCGGCTCGAGTATGCGTCGGCACTAGCCAGTGTCCTGTGCTGCTCGACAACCATAAGATTTGTCTCTTTCTTGTCGATAGAGTGATAGTGGCCCATGTGCGCGTAGGCGTGCTCTGTCCTACCGAAAACCTCTCGATACTTTGCAGCAAAGACAGTATCGACGTTCGCGACCTTGCGCTTATGCCCGTGGTGAAAAAACAGTGCAGTCTTGCCAAACTCATAGCAGTAGTAGGTGTCCGCTGAGTTATCAATAAACACTCGGGGCTCGTTCTCGTAGAGGGCTATTAGAAGCTCTCTCATCCATATTGCTGAGTAAGGGTCGTGATTGGCGTCACACCACTTGATGTGCACGTGCTTGTGCTTTTCTAAAAGCATCTTAATCACCTGCCGGGTGACTCGTATGGTTGCCCTGACAACCTTAAAAGCACGCGAATCAGAATCTAGCAAATGTTTAGATGCGGGAGTCAACGGCTCCAGATCAAAATGCTGGAAGTCACCGAGCTGAGCGTACACCGCAGTGTCAGCATCCGGGCTTATCCTAATTGCTTCAGCAAACCACTTAACCAATGTGTCCTCGGCTATCTTCAGATCCCAATCATCGTTCTGCGTTTGCCCAGAGGCATTTACCTCGTCCTTGTCGGCCAGCATGCCCATGTGGTAGTCAGTGATCACAAAACAGTTACAAAGCTTCCCAGCGTCGATCTCAGGTGCCTTTACGGGCTCGGCAGGGGTTATCTCTTCCTGCATACCCTTAACTATTTCACGCATGATCTCGATTTGCTTGTCAGCGTCTGCCTGAGTCTTTACCCACGTCATAATGGGCTTGTTCTCGGCATCGTAAAGGATGGACTCGCCCTTAATGATTTGCCCCGGAGGCGCCGGGTTTAGCTGATCATGTCTTGGTGAGTATCCCTGCCTAGAAGATTTAAGTACCGCGCCCCTGAGCCTGTCACGTACCGCTTGCCGGTCAATGCGTAAAGCTTTAGCTGCCGGTCCGATTCCCATACCATCGATCCAGCACATTTTTACGACATCCCGCTGCTTATCGGTGAGGTCAATTTTTTCTATTATTTCTTTAGCCTGATCGGCCGTATACGCCTTCCCGTAATGCATGACTCCCCCCAGAATCCATCACCGGCCAAATCTCACATCTAAATCATGAGTCTCAGCTAAGTGCTTAGCAATGACTCGATACACATCGTCTACATCGTGCATCTTTAACTGCGTTACTGACTTTTTACCAAATAGAACCTTCTGCACAGGGCGCCACATAATCTCTTTTACGAGCATTCCTGTAGGTTCTATGGGCATGGTTACCACTTGCTGCATGTCATGACCCGAGGCCGCTAGGGTCCGCGCTATGTCATCGCAGTAGGCGTGGATTGCCTTGTTTTGTTGTGATGTAAGTTTTGGCTCAAGAATTTCGTATACCTTGCCTGAGTTCTGATGTTCCATAATGTACTTACAGAACTGCTCCGCTTGGTGTTTATTATTCACTACCCAGCGATGGCTCATGCCTCTACCCTCTCGCCACCATAGCTCATGTACTGCCCATACTTTTTGAGACAGTATTGCCGAAACGATTCAGATTCAGTGAAGTCGTGAGTCAAACAGTCGAGGCTCGTCCAAGATTTCATGCCGATTTTATCACGAACTTGATTTTGAGGTATTTGAGCTGCAAAAGGGCTAATACCACGCTCTTCCTTGCTTGCTTTGTTCATCCAAGCCGTTATAAATCTTTTGCACCCACTGCGTTTTTTGCGTTTTCTCGGATTCGCATCGCTCCAAGCAGCCATTGCTAGGAGTTCACGGTGCACGTCTACGTCCGGGTAGCTTTGTTGTAAGTAGATAGAGTAGTCATCGTCTATCTCGAAGTACGTACCGTCACTCAGAATGATCATGGTCCACCTTTATAAACTCTATGCTTGTTTCGTGAGGCATGCCCATTTCCATCATGGCCTCGCTGTAGAGACCGGTTAACTCGTAAATCCAGTCCTTTAAAACGTCAGCTCTCCATAAAGAATCAATTTCACCCCACTCCGGCGAGATCTTTAGCTCGCCTTCTCCAGTACACCAGCAAGAGCGCAATCTTACATCTATATCTAATTTCATAATCCACACTTTCCCTTTTGATGTCGCTACGCGACAAGCAATCAATTAGTTAGTTATGACGAGCTATAATTACCGTATCGAATCTTGTCGTCTGTCCCCGTTACCTGCTCTCGGCACTGGGGGGCGCATCATGAAGAGGGTCAACTCCGTCTCCGAGGTTCTTAAATTCCTCGGCCTAACGCCCGGTAATTTCTGACTAGAAGGGAAGGCAGGGGTAGTTTGTGGTGTCCTTAGACGTCCAGTTACGTGTATACTACCCTTGTCTTGTTTCTTAGCCGAGTACGAGACTACCTACTACGACGTACTTTAGTCAAGTAGGTCTCCCGTGGCCCCTCTAACGAGGGGCTTTTTTTTAACTTAAAAAAACGCACGCCCGTTATATGGATGTGCGGCTTATCACAGAAAATCTGATACCCAATGTATGGGTAACAGAACTACCAGCTATCCACTACCTCAAACTTCTGAGGTTTTAGTTTTTAGCAAGTGGTACTTAGCGTATCGCTTGCCGTTTGTTGCGGCTGTTTCGGTGTGTATCGTGTGACCCCGCATGCGAAGCTCTTGGATACGTGCCGCTAACCGAAAACAACCAAACTTATGCAAAGCTTCCAAAGCCGTGATTGGCTCCTTCCGCAAATGGTTAAGTATCTGCGCCGAATGACTCATAGCCTTCCTCCCAGCTTAAGAACTCATCGATTGTGCAGTCAAAATAATCAGCTAACTGCGAGAGACGTGACAAGGACATGTCCTCGCTATTTCTCCATCGATAAACAGTCATGGATGACACCTCCAGCTCTTTAGCTAACGCGGCGCCTAAAGGGTCACCACGCGCTGTCAACAAAGCTGTAAGTGCTTCACCCGGAGTTTTAGAAGGGTATGTCACTGTTATCTTCCTCCTGCTGGAATGCCTGACGAGCCTGTTGCATACCCTGATTATGGACTTGCTCCTTAGCCGTCGTGCTCAGGGACATAAACGTGTTGCCGTTCTTGTCCTTCTTTAGCCACGCTGACAGCCAAAAATCAGTGCCATTGCTATCGGTGTAGCTACCCTTGTAGTCAGGGTGCGTGTCCTTTTCCTTGCGGTCGTTCTTAAACAGAACACCTCGGTTGCTGTTGTCATACTCCATTTGCTAACTCCTTTCTTGCTTGATTGAATGCGTCATTGCCCTTGCAAGCCGCACGTTCTTCGGTGGTAAAAATGCCACCCTTAGTCGGCGCTCTAAACAAAGTCGCCATAGTCTCGTGGTCAATGTCGCCCCAGATCGCCGCTAGTGATTGCCAATCCTCGTTGGCGATCGCTTCCTTGGCGTACATGACCCAATCAAAGTTGGCGCGTACCGTTGCCATGAACTCAAGAAACTCGCCGTCGTTCTGTTGACTGATAGCGTTAGCCACCTCGTCGGCTGATGCGTACTCAGTACCGGCCAACCCAAGCGCGGCCAATGCGCGGCCTATGGCAGACGTTTCGGCATTCTCTAGGGCAGAGGTGCGGTTTATCTTACTCGCCGCCCTAACCTCTTCTGCGAAGCCTGTGGCTAACAGTCGACCCTGTTCATTGCTGATGCTGGCCTTCATTACTATTAGTGTGTCATTAGCCACTACCAGCTTAGTGCTGATTGTGTACTCAGGATGCAACTGCCTGAACTCATTAACACGGTATGCAACCGTCTTGTACTGCTTGCCGTGAATCGGCACGATTCCCTCAGTCATTAGATGCCTCCCTGATTTTCGTAGTCGTAAGAATCGGCGTAGCCTGCGTTGTACGCTTCTGGCATACCGTCGCGGTGTCTGATGCCTTCCTCTTGGTCAGTCCACCCCTTAATGTAGTCTTGCTCTGAAAGCTCTAGGAAATCCGCTAGGCGGGCATCCATTGACGCCTCGATAACCTGAAACGGCTTAGGCTTGTAGGCAGACAGGTTTTTTAGCTGGCCTACCAGCGAGTCAAGCTCATCTAGTAAGTCAGATTTGATTGGTTGCGGCTCTATAAATTGCTTAGTCATGATCACTCTCCTCAAAGTGCCTCGCGTTCAAGGTCTAGCACGTCGCCAATCATGGCTTCGTAGATTTTTTTTAATTGAATAAAAGATTGTCCTTGGATATCAGTTAGACCGAAGTCCTGACTAGCTTTGATCATCTCAGCAAGAGCTTCATCAAGCTTGTCTATAATTTCGTTGTACTGGACAATTTCGTTACCTAAATCTTCGTACATTAGCCGTTCTCCCGTAGTGCGTTATTGCACAAGAGAGAAGATAACAATATATGTTATAGATAACAACCCTTGTTATAAGTTTATTTGGGCTTTAGTTGTAGTAGGTCCACATGACGGGTGTGCCGTCACGCATATCCAAGTGAATAAAACTTTTATGGACGCCTATACCTGTGAATACGCCCATCTTAAGGGCCTCATGCACAATGTTCATTCTTTGGAAGCCGTCTGACACTGCGATATCGGCTGCAATACCACGCGTATGGGTGCCGGGGCCATTTGGCTTATTGATCTCTAGGCTGTGGTTGACGGACCTGAAACCACTGGTAATGCGGAAGGGGAAGCCGCATATATCTCTAAGGGTGTCTAGGTGACCTACGAAGGTCAAATCCATAGAGTTTTCTTGAGTCTCCCGACAACGGAACTCAGATAGGTGGAAATTTTTAAAATCGGTCACTTGCGTGCAACGTCCCTTGTCTTCTCATAGGTGCGAAGACCGCCGAGCCCTAGCATTCCTAATAGAACTGGCATCATCTCGCTCAGGTCTAAGGGCGGAACGGTGATAGGGGATTCATTGAGAGTAAGTAGAAAATTGCAAACAGGAACCAACAAAAAGTTACTCGCAAGGCCAAGAGTACACACCCATCCACAAAACGGACGCCACCCCGCCACAAACATTGAATGGCTTCCCGCCTCTTCTTTGTTAACAGCGATCTGAGCCTTGGCGATTTCATGGGCCTGTCTCTCCGCTAGTGTTGCGATCTCGTGCGCAAGGCGTGTGCGCTCATCCGCATCCGGGATGACCTTGTCTAGCAACTTTGCTATCGGGCCTACTAGCAATTCAAGCATCAAATGCCGCCCTTGATCCACATACCTATAACAGCCATGACGCCAGCCATAATGATGCGCTCGATCCACTGGTTCTTAGCTATGCTAATCTCGATGCTCTGCAGACGCTTTTCGTGGTTCTTTACCTCATCCTTGAGGACCGCTTGAATCTCATCGATTCGCTTGTGTGCCCGTGTTACCGTCTCGGTCAAGTGAACCTGCCTTTGCTCCATACTAGATAAATCTTGTAGCGTCTGTGCAATGCTAGTCAACGCAGACTTCATCTCGCTAACGTCTTGCGCCATCGCTTCCTGCTGAGCTTCTAGTTTGGCAACTGAGCGCTCGATAGTCATGGCTAGACAGTGCCTTCCACAATGCGCAGTTTTTTAAAGTCAGGATCGTTGAGCTTACGCATAATTAGCTTCTTGCGCCCCTCGAGGTCATCCCAAGAGATTCGCTCTTCTTTCATCCATTGCGCCAAAAGGTGCATAGGAATCGATCCAACACACCAAGACTCAGGCAGCTTGCCAGCACCCATAGATCGCAGCTTTGCCGTGCGCTCTAAGTAAGGGGTGTTGTCGAATTGCTTTTCTACGACAAAGGTGCCGTCGTGGTTATTATGGAACTTCTCTTTAACCTTCATCGGAAACCTTTTTCTTACGGGCTCGCTTGGGCTTCGGCTGTGGTGCTAACTCTAAATTTACGCCATACGGCAAAGCCTGCTCTTCTGTCAATTTTACCACGTCTCCACGTGAATATTTAATACCATCGATAAACAATGTTCCAATTGTAACCTTATACATGGATTTCCCCATAAAAAAAGGGGGCCGAAGCCCCCTATATGTCACTTCGATTAAGAAGTTGTGCAGTCTGCGATCATGCCTGAAGCCTTCTCATTCTTACAAACGAGAGTCAGCTCAGTAGTAACCTGACGCTTGGTCGAGTCACCAGTCTTCGCAAGTGCGATGTTCTTGGTTGGACGCAGAACACCAACGGCCCACATATCGTCTTGCATGATGAAGACGTCACGCGAACGGTTCTCTCTTGAGGGAAGGAATTCACACGTCCCCCACGGCGTCACATATACATCCATGTGCTTGATCACACGCTCGTCTTCTGCACGTACAGTTGAACGCTGGTTGTTGTTCCCGGTAAAGCCAAGAGCTACGTTCATCTGAAAAGCTGACAGATAGACAGAGTCAGGGTTTCCGCCTTGCTCCCAAATTGACTGCATTACGCTGTCAAAACGAGCTTGAGAGAAAGCAGCCTGAGTTCCGTCAGTACGTGCGTCTGAACCGTCACCAGTAGCGTCAGCACCGCCTGAACCGAAGTCAGTGTTAGTGATAAGCCATGTGGGTGCACCAGCAAGCTCACGTGCTGCACTTGAGCTACCAGCCGCACGTGCGTTGTTGTCGAAAAGAGCCTTCTCGATGTCCAACTTTTGCTCTTTGGCAATTTTTAGTGTCTGGTACGCTTGCTCAGCAGCGCGACCCGCCTTTTTCAAACCCTCGTCAGTGTCAGGAATGACCACTGCGTTCTTGAAGATTTGAGTGTAGTTGCCACGACGTACAGTTGCAGTAGCTGCATCTGCAGTAGTGTCGTCGCCTTCAATGTGCGCGTTAGCCGCTGAAGAGCGAAGAGCGTCCGTCTGCCACTCGTGGAAAGTGTTAGCCGCTTTGGCTTTTGCACACTTAGAGTAGAAGGGAGTTTCTTCTGGCGAAATATCATGGATAACGTCGGACAAGTCCTCACGTATTCCCACAGAATCGTATGAATCGAACGTATTAGTCGGTTGTGCCATGGTTAATTACCTCTCATTAAGGATCAAGCTCATCGCATCTTGGATGCTGCCTGAGCGTTTTAGTTTCGATCTAGCTTGTCTTGTAGAGTCACGGTTTGACGCTGTCTTCTTGGCGCCCGGTTTAACAGTACGCCTTGGCTTTGCCTTGGCCTTCTTGATTGCTTGTTCCTTGCCGCCTTGTGCCGCCCTGTATTGGATGGCGTCGTGCAGTACCCGGAGTACACGCGAATCAGTCACTGCTGCGATCTCTTGCGGGTCAAACCCGTAGACATCTCGGCTTACCGAAAGCATATTGTTGCGAAGACCTTGGGCCTTCTGCGGGTCCGCGAAGTCAGGGATAGCCTGCCTCAACGTCTCCATTTCTCTTTGTAAATAAGCGTTCCTAGCTTGCATCTCCGCTTGGGAGTTGCCTTCTAGTGCCTGCTGAATCTCAACGATCTTTTGCTGATATTCATTAGCCTCCCGGTCGAACTTCATTTTCGCTTCCAGATAACCTACTGGGTCAGACGAAAATTTCTCTTCACTGGGTGGCACAGGGGCTGACGGTATTTGCATGTTTTGCACTTGGGCAAAAATAGCTTTCGCTTGCTCGCGCTCATTCAGGAAATCACCGGCAATCTGCTCGAACTGCTTGCGCA
>Ga0208434_1000412_pt1 | contig 20937 bp, 26 predicted proteins | sample 13_taG_FD_184086 | JGI IMG/M metagenome (GOLD analysis project Ga0208434, IMG submission 184086) | Marine viral communities from the Subarctic Pacific Ocean - 13_ETSP_OMZ_AT15268 metaG (SPAdes) (version 2) | ecosystem: Environmental > Aquatic > Marine > Oceanic | place: Pacific Ocean | collected... | reverse complement strand
ATTATTAATGTTAATCACATCACACATAACCAGTTTTATCTCTGGTGCTTTAATTGTCGTGATAATAAAAAAATATTTTGAAAAGTAAAAAGAGAACATTAAATGAATACAGACAAACGAAGGACTCTCACTACCGTAGCGTTGATTCTCCTGTTGAGTACAACATTGCTTTTTTGTGTAGAGTATATACTAATGATGCTGAACTTGGAGCAGTAATTAGAAAACATTTTCAAAAGATATGAGTTTAAATGCAAATCAAAAAGGTAAAAGGTTTGAGTTAAAAATTGCAAAAGATTTAGCTAAAAAGTTTGATACTAATATAAGAAGAACACCAAACTCAGGCGGATTGAGTATTAAAGGAGATATTATGACTACAAGTGGTATACTATCTGAATATAGCTGGGAATGTAAGAACCAAGAGAAACTTAATATATGGAAAGCATTAGAACAAAGCAAAGGAGATGCAAGAGGTACACTAAAAACTCCTGTAGTAGTATTTACTAAAAACTTTGAAGACGATTACATTGCTTTAAAATACGATGATTTCGTAAATATACTTCTTGAATTAGATGAGTACAGAAGTAAATAATATATTGCACCTCTTGGTAAGAGATGAAGAAACTTGGCTAAGTATGGCTGAGGAAATAAGCAGCAATAGTAAAATACCAGCAAAAGATTTATTACACGACTTTTATATTGCTTTACATAGTAAAATTGATAGTAAAAAAGTAAAAATTAACGATATTCTATATAACGATTCTTTAAATAAAGCGTTTATATATAAGATGATGCACAATATATTCATTGATACAATACGAGTTGATAAAGATTTACTAATAGATAAAGACCTAAAAAACATTATAGAAGCAGACAATACAAAGTATGTAGATATAGAAAAAGTAGTAGATGATATAGTAAATGAATTCTATTGGTTTGATAGAAAGTTATTTAACTTATATAGAAAGAAATTCCACAGTATAAGAAAACTATCTGCAGCAACTAATATATCACACGTAGTTGTATGGAGAACTATAAATAATTGTATTAAAGAAATTAAAAAAAAAATTAATGAAGAGTAAAGGTTTAGGCGATACAGTAGAAAAGATAACAAAAGCCACAGGTATAAAACAAGCTACTGATTGGATATTTGACAAGATAGGTAAGGATTGTGGATGTGATGCAAGAAAAGAAAAGTTAAATAAATTATTTCCATACAAAGTAGAATGTTTAAATGAAGAAGAATATATATATCTAAAAGGATTCTTTAACCAGCAAAAGAATGTAGTAAATGCAAACGAACAAAAAGGATTGCTAACAATACACAATAGAGTATTTAACACCAATAAAAAAGCATCCAGTTGTGGTAGTTGCGTTAAAGGTTTAGTAGATACAATGAGAAGATTATATAATGAATATGAATACGAAAGAGAAAGCAAAAGCAATTGAAAGAAAGCTACTAATGTTTTTAAAAAAATACAGTGAAAATACAGTGAAAAATGTCAAGAGAACAAAACTTAAAAAGTTGGACTAAAGGCCAAAGCGGTAATCCAAAAGGCAAACCAAAAGGTGCTAAGAATAGAAGCACAATAATTAAAGAAATACTTAGCTTAATGGTTAAGAAAGTTGATACAGATGGTAAACCAGTTTGGCAAAGTAAAGAGTATTTAATGGTAGAGGCATTAGTTAATAAAGCTATTGAAAAAGGTGATGTAAATGCTTTTAATGCTATATATAATAACTTGTATGGTAACTTAAAAGATACTGTTGATGTAAATACTACAGAAGAAGTAAACCACGATTTTAGAAACATCATTGCAAGGATTAAAGCTCAATAAAAAGTATTTAGTATTTAACGAATCACTTTCACGTTATTTTATTGTAACTGGTGGTAGAGGTTCTGGTAAATCATTTGCTATAAACTCTGTACTTCTACTATTAACCTATCAAGCTGGCCATACAATACTATTTACAAGGTACACTCTAAGAGCTGCTGGCATTTCAATCATACCTGAATTTATAGAAAAGTTAGAACTGCTTGGAGTTATCGACCAGTTTAAAATAACAAAGGATGAGATAATAAATAAAGGCAATGGTAGTAAGATAATATTTAGAGGTATTAAAACCAGCTCAGGAGACCAGACAGCAAATCTTAAATCATTACAAGGTATTACTACTTGGGTAATGGATGAAGCAGAAGAATTAAATGATGAGGATATATTTGATAAGATTGATTTATCTGTAAGAAACAAAGTACAAGAGAATAGAGTAATATTAATATTGAATCCTACAACTAAAGAACATTTCATTTATAAACGTTGGTTTGAAGATAGGGGTGTTGCTGCTGGTAGTAACATAACTAAAGAAGATACTACCTATATACACACTACATATTTAGATAACTTAGATAACCTTTCAGAAAGCTATATTAAGCAGATAGAGACAATGAAGGTTAGAAGACCAAACAGATACAAGCATACAATAGAAGGTGCTTGGCTGGACAAAGCTGAGGGTGTTATATTTACTGATTGGAGTATAGGAGAATTTAAGCAAGTAGGTAAAGTTGTATTTGGTCAAGATTATGGATTTAGCAATGACCCAAGCACATTAGTTAAAACAAGTATAGACAAAGAAAATAAAGTTATCTATATACAACTATGCTTTTACCAAACTAAGTTAACTACAAGCGAGATATTACAACTTAATAAAAAGTTTGCAGCAGATAATTTAATAGTTGGTGATTCAGCAGAACCAAGATTAATAACAGAACTAAGCAGAGATTGTAATGTTGTACCAGCTATCAAAGGACAAGGTTCAATAACATTTGGTATTAGTTTATTACAAGATTATGATTTAGTAATTACTGAAGATAGTACAGAATTAATTAAAGAGTTAAATAACTATTGTTGGTTAGAAAAGAAATCACAAACACCAGTTGATAATTTTAACCACGCTATTGATGCGCTGAGGTATGCAGTTAGCTATCAATTACAGAATCCAAACTTAGGAGAATATCACATTTATTAAAAAAAATTACAGAGGTAGAATAAAAAAAATTGTAAAAAAGTTGTAAAATAATTTGTTAGTTAAATAATTATACTTATATTTACATTGTAATTAACAAAAACCAAAACAAAATGAAAAACATAAACGAAATATTAAACAGCGAATTATTAAACGAAATGATTAAAGAAGAAGATATAATACTAAAAGAAGCGGGATGGACTTACGAAGAAGTAAAAGAATTTGCAAAAGCATTTAAATAAAATATTAAAAAACACAGAATAAAGAGCCACCGTAAAAAGTGGCTTTTTTTATAGCCACGCTTAAGCCACCCTTAAGCATTTAGATAAGATAAGAAAAGATAAGATATATAAGAGAAATTTTTATTATATTTGATTGTAATTTAAAAATAACTTTCTGAATACGTTTAGTAAAGTCTTGATTTAAAATTTATGTTTTGGTTTAAAGTAGGTATTTGCAAAAGAGCATTGCCTACTTTTTTTTATATTTGTATATAACGATTTACTAATTAATACGTTTATAGATAATGAAACTAACAATCAACATACCAGAAACTCTTAATGAGGTTACTTTAAAGCAATATCAAAAGTGGTTAAAGATTGCTGAGGGTAAAGAACTGGATTCGTTTCTACAACAAAAGATGGTAGAGATATTTTGTAATATACCACTTAAACAAGTATTACAAATAAAAGCTACTGATATAAACAATATCTGCGAAGAGCTATCAAAGTTATTTAATAACGAACCTAAGTTTATAGATAGGTTTACTTTAAATGATAAAGAGTTTGGATTTATACCAAAGCTGGATGATATTTCATTTGGTGAATATGTTGATTTAGATACTTACCTTGCTGATTGGGATTTAATGAACAAAGCAATAGGTGTTTTATATAGGCCAATAACCTACAAGAAGAAGAAGCAGTATTTAATAGAAGAATATGAAAGTGCTGAAAAGTACGATATGACAGAAGTTACTTTAGATATTGTATTTGGTGCTATTGTTTTTTTTTACAGTTTAAAGAACGAATTACAGAAAACTATCCTGAATTATTTAGCAACTCAGAAGGAGGTAGAGCTTCCTCAGCATCTGCGGGATTCTCTGCAAAATGGGGCTGGTATCAATCTATCTACGGACTTACTAATGGAGACATTCTCAAATACAATCAAATTACCAAATCAAAACTACACACCTGTTTAATGCACTTAGCATTTGAAAAAGATAAATATGAATTAGAACAACAAATATTAAAAAGAAGCCAACGATGACAAAGGACGATATATTAGAAGAATTAACAGAACGCAATTTATTAATTGAGAATGAACACATAATTTTAGTTGATGGCTTTGAAGAAGCATTTATAGGTATTACAGCTAACAATCCAATTCAAGCAATATATGATTATTGGATATGTTTAGATTTATTAATACAACGTGATAAAATGGATTTTGATAATGCTATTGATGACTTAGATGAATTTATTAATCAAGATTTAGGTGAACACACACCACGATATATAAAAATAGTATGAACAGTTTTTACAATATAATAGATAAAATAAAAGAAGTAATTGTTGCAGAACCATTTAACAATGAAATTACATTTGGTGATATAGCTGATATTGATTTAAAGAAACAGAGCTTGTTTCCGTTATCTCACGTAATGGTAAATAATAGTACAATAAACAACAATTATATTACATTTAATATTACTATCTTCTTTATGGATTTAGTAGATATTAGCAATGAACAAGTAATAGATTTGTATAGAGGCAACGACAACAGGCAAGATATATTAAACACTCAGTTAGCATTAGCAACAAGAGTTATAAGAGTTTTGCAAAAGAGCGATTTATATAAAGATAAGTTTGAGTTAATTAATCCAGCTTCTTGTGAACCATTTACAGAGCGTTTTGATAATATGCTTGCTGGCTGGGCTGTTACTTTTGATTGTGGTACTAATGATGAAATGACTTATTGCTAATGAGTGAATTTAAAAAGGCATTAGAGAAATACGCTAAGTACGTTATACAGCAATCAAGAAGCAACCTAACTAAAAAGAAAAATAACGCTTCTAAGCAACTATATAACAGTTTAGAGTATAAAATACAAGGAGATAAAGTTTCGTTTCTTAGCGAGGACTATGGTCAGTTTATAGATAAAGGTGTTAAAGGTTCTAAATCTACATACCCAGAAAGCTCTGCAAGTCCATTTAAATACACTACTAAACAACCACCAAGCAAAGTATTTGATAAGTGGAGTATTAGAAAAGGTATTGCACCAAGAGATAGTAAAGGTAGGTTTGTTAGTAGGCAATCATTAAATTTTTTAATTGCAAGAAGTATTAAAAACAAAGGTATTAGAGCAACATTATTTTTTACTAAACCGTTTGAACGTGGTTTAGATTTATACGGAGATGAAATAGTTGCTGGATTTTTAGAAGATAAATTAGATTTACAATGAGTACAATAATAAGAACAAGAAGCCCTTATTTCATAAGAACACCACAAGAAACAGATGCTAACCTTAGTTACTTTCAGATAAACATAACTGTATTTGGTGGTTTAAGTTCATCTACAGAAATATGTGATGATTTATATTCAACTTACTCACTACAGAAAAAACCATTAGGTGCTGAGAATAGTGTTTCATTTGATATTAGCGAAATAGTAAATGACCATTTAGAACAAATATTTACTGGTACTTATTCAGCATCTTCTGCTAAAAGTTCTATTTGGGTAACTGTAGCAACCTCAGCAAGAGAATCAGATGGTACTATAATTGGCTCAGTAACTTCAAACACTTACTTGGCTCAAGAAGGTTATAATAAATTTAAGGATGGCGTAAACTACACTACAGAACCTATTGCAATGATAACAGGCACACACTTTGAATATCACAAAGGAAGCACACTAACAATACCTGTAAATGTTGAAAGAGTAAGCCAAGTTCAATATATAAGTGCTAATGGCATTACAGTAGGAACAGATACGTTCACAGATAATGGTAACCAAAACCAAAAAATACAATATTCTCAATTTACTGCTACAGCTATTAAAGATGTTGCAAGAGTTAAAGTTACTTATGACACTACAAGTTTTACAACTATTTACACAAAAGAAATTGAAGAATGTAAATATCCAGTAAATAAAATCACATTTGTAAATAGATGGGGAGCAATGCAAGATTTGTTTTTCTTTAAGAAATCTATAGAAAGTTTAGAATCAAGAAGTGAGAATTTTAACAGAAGTATATTTGAAGCAAGAGCTGTTCAATTAGAGCCAGGGGAAGAGCCTGGTGACGATTGTCAAGAATCTTTAACTTTTAATACTTATTCTACAACAGCACACGCAAAGAAAACATTTAATGCTAATGCTACAGAATCAATTGTTTTAAATAGTGGTTTTGTTAATGAATTAATGAATCCATTTTTTGAAGAATTAATGGTTAGTGAAAACATCTGGCTAACTGATTCAGATAATGTTATTTATCCAGTTAATTTAAAAGATAGCTCATTTACCAAAAAAACAGGATTAAACGACAGGTTAATAAACTACACAATGAACTTTGAAAAATCATTTGCTTTAGTAAACAATATTAGATAGTGCAAAAAGTTATTTTATACATACAGCCACAGCTAAGAAATACAACAACAGAACAAGATTTTGTTAGGGTTGATTTAATGGAAGAAGAATTAATTTCATTAACTCAAGTAATACAAGATGTAAATGATATTGATAAAATATTTACTGATTATAGTAGAACTTTTAATTTACCAGCAAGTAAAACTAACAACAAGATTTTTAAGCATTGGTACAATCCAGACATAGATGGTTTTGATTCAAGTGTTTTTTGTGAATCAAGAATTGAATTAAATCACTTACATTTTAGGTTTGGTAAAATACAATTGAATGAAGTTGTAATGAAGTTTGGAGAACCTTCTATGTATAAGGTAACATTCTTTGGTAATACAACAGAATTTAAAAATGCTATCAATGAAGATGAACTTTCTGATTTAGTTTGGTTAAATGAATTTAATCATAGTGCAACAATTACTAATGTTAAAAATGGTTTAGAATATGGTTTAAATTTTACTGTTGATTCTGTAGCTTATAACGATGCAATTATATATCCATTAATAGCACACTCACAAAGTTATATTTACGATGATACTGGTAACACCAATAACGGTTTAAATATATCTACACAATCAACACATCATAATAAAAGGGGTGTAGTACCAGAAGATTTAAAACCAGCAGTAACAGTTAAGAATATTATAAAAGCTATTGAAGAACAATACAACATAACTTTTAAAACTGGTGAGTTCTTTGATTCTGCTGCTATGAATAATTTGTATTTATGGTTACATAGAGAAAAAGGTAAAATGGCTACTGCTGGAACTTGGATTGGTAATAGTGATTTTTACACTTGTAGTGGTGCTAATTGTACAGAGCTAACAGATACTTCTGGTTATACAGGTTACTTTACTTTAAATACTGGTGTATATAAATGGAACTCTAATCTTAGCCCAGATACAGATGTTACTACTATAACTTTTGAAGTAACTCCTGCAAGTGGATTTACTACTGTAGAATATAGTTTAGAAATAGTACGTGCTAATAATTGGGAATCATTTGCAAAGGTAGAAAACCAAAGTGGTACAAGTTCTGTTACATTAACAATTGGTGGTGCTAATGGTTTGGATGTAGCTTCATTAGTTGCTTTTGACCCTAATGGTAATGATTTTGTTGGTAGATTAATGACAGATTCTTCTATACAATTTCAATCTAAGTTTACAATAACAAGAGATTTTAGCTTTAATAATTTTGATGGTACTGTATTGAGTTTTAATTGGAGTGCAACTTTTACAAGTAATTCTACAACACTATCACCACAAGATAATTTAGTAGTTGTTACTGAGCAGATGCCAAAACTAAAAATTAAAGATTTTTTAAATGGTTTATTTAGGCAATTTAACTTAACTGCTTATGTTGATTTTAATAATGAGATAGTAGTTAAAACTTTAGATAATTATTATTCTGGTGGAGATACTCACGATATAACACAATATGTAAAAACAGATGAACATACAGTTTGTGATGTAATACCATTTAGTGAAGTAGATTTTGAGTATTCAGAACCAAAAAGCATTTTAGCAGAGCAGTTTCAATTAGTAAACAATAAAAAGTATGGTGAACTAAATTATGTTACTGATGTTAGCAAGAAAAATATCTATCAAATAAAACTTCCTTTTGAAAATATGCTATTTGAAAGATTACAAGATAAAACAAGTGGTGTTTTTACTCAAGTACAAGCTGGAAGTTTTTTAAATATAGATTTAAGCCCAGAAATTGGGCAACCTTTAATATTTTATGGTGTTGCAAGAACTGGTATTTATGCAAGTCCTATTAACTTTTTAGACAGTACAAGACCTGAAACTTATGGTGCTTTATGTCCAACAGGAACTAATTACACTTTGAACAACTTTTGGATGCCTCACAACGCTAATGAATTAGGAACATCCTCAACACCACCTACATATAACTTAAACTTTGGTAGTGAAATAGATAGTTATCAATTAACAGATTATGGTGGTAACAACAACAGTTTATTTCAATTGTATTATCAAAACTACATTACAAGAGTATTTAACAAAAGAACAAGGATATTTAAGTTCTCTGCTGTATTGCCTTTAAAAGTATTATTAAATCTAACATTAGATGATTTAATTGTAGTTGGCACAAGAGCTTATACAATAAATAAAATGTCCACTAAATTACAAAGTGGTGAAACAAACTTTGAACTACTAAACGAACCAACGTGAAAACAATATTAGAAGCATTAGAATTTTGTAAAGAAAATAAATTATATGATAAACATATAAAGATAGCATTAGGTATTAATAAAGTACCACTAACATTTAAAGAAGCATTTAACCAATTAAGAATGAAGAAATGATTACTAAGATATTTGAAATAATAACTAAAACTGATAAAGCAGAGAAAGATTTAGAAAACTTAACAAGTGAAGTTGATAATCTTAATACTGGTTTAGAAAAAACTAATACAGAAGTAAGTGATTTAAAATCTTCTGGTAAAGCATTTGCTACATTAAAAAAAGGTGCAAAAGGTGTTGCTGGTGGTTTTAGAATGATGGGAACAGCTTTAAAAGCTGCTGGTGTTGGATTAGCTATTGCAGCATTTGGTTTATTGAAAGAATTATTTGAACAAAATCAAAAAGTAGTAGATACTTTTAATATTGCTTTTGAATCATTATCCATAGCTTTTAATGATTTCTTTAATTATATATCTAAGAATATAGAAACAATTTCAGGTTATTTTAAGAAAATATTTGATGACCCTTTAGAATCTGTAAAAGCATTAGGTAACGCAATAAAAGATAATATTATTGAAAGAGTAAAATCAGCTCTTGAAGTATTTGGCTTTTTAGGTAAAGCAATGCAAAAACTATTTGCTGGTGATTTTAAAGGTGCAATAGATGAAGTTAAAAATGCTGGAAGTGAATTTGTAGATGTATTAACTGGTGTAGATAATTCAGTAGAAAAAGCTACAGAAGTAGTAAACAAAGGCGTAACTGCATTAACAGAATATACTAAATCAACATACGAACAAGCTAAATCTAATATTGAATTAAAAAAATCTGCTGAACTTGCTGCTGTAGCAAATCAAGGTTTAATTGAAAAGTTTGACAGACAAGCTGAAAAACAAAGGCAAATAAGAGATGATGAAAGAAAAAGCATAGCAGAAAGAAAAAAAGCAAACGATGAACTTGCTTTAGTATTAGACCAACAAGAAAAAGCAATGTTATCTAATGCTCAAATTTCATTAAGAGCAGCAAAAGCAGAACTTAAAAAAGATAAAGATAATGTAGAAGCTAAAAAAGCTGTAATGGAAGCTGAAAACGAACTTGCAGCAGTAAGAGCAACTGTTGAAGGGTTTAGAAGTGAACAATTAACAAACGCAGCAGCATTACAAAAAGAAGAAAAAGAGCTTATTAATTCAAGGTTAGAATCAGAAAATAAATTAGCTATTGAAAAGAAAAGATTTGATGCAGAAGAAATAGAAGATAAGTTAGAGAAATTAGAAAGATTAAAAGAAATAGATGCAGAGGAACAAGAAATAGAAGCTCAAAGATTATTAGATGTTATAAATACTGCTAACGCTGGTACACAAGCTAAAATAGATGCAGAAATTGCTTACAATGAGTTTTTAGAGGAATCAAGACAAAAAAATAAAACAAGAGATAAAGAAATTCAAGACCAGAAACTTGCAGACCAAAAAGAACATTGGGATGAAATGGAAGCTGAGTTTAATGAGTTTTCTGAAAACCAAGATAAAAAAGAACTTGATAGAGCGCAATATATAGCAGATGCAAAAGAATCTATTCAAGCAAATTCATTAATGGCTATGTCAAATTTGATTCAGGCATTTGCAAATCAAAATGAAAAAAATGCAGAAAGAGCATTTAACTTACAAAAAGGTTTAGCTATAGTTGAAACATTAATTAATACTTCTGTAGCTATTATGAAAGTTGCTAAAGAAACTACTGATTTTACACCACCACAAGCATTAAGGATTGGTAATATGGTAGCTATGGGAGTAGCTGGTGCTGCACAAGTAGCAGCTATTGCAACACAAAAATTTAATCCTTCTGGAGCTACTGGCGGCGGAAGTGTTCCAACCCCATCAGGCGGAGCAGCAACTTCACCAACACAAGCACCAAGTTTTAATGTAGTAGGGCAAAGCCAAGCAAATCAAGTATCTATGGCTTTAGCTAATCAACCACCAACACAAGCATTTGTAGTAGCTGGAGATGTAACCACAGCACAACAATTACAAAACAATACAATTACACAAGCAACTTTTTAAAATAAAATACAATGGATATAATAGAATTAATATTAGATGAAGAAAATGAAGAGATGGTTGGAATAGATGCAGTTAGCATTGTAGAAAATCCAGCTATTGAATCAGATTTTATAACATTAGCAAGTGAAGAAATACAACTTGCAAAAATAGATGAAGAGAAAAAACTTCTTCTTGGTGCAGCTTTAATACCAAACAAGCCAATATTTAGAAAACGTAATGATACTATGTTTTATGTTTACTTTTCTAAAGATACAGTAAGAAGAGCAAGCGAATTATTTTTTCAAAACAGTAATCAAAACAATGCAACCTTAGAACACCAAATGAGTGTTAATGGTTTAACTGTTGTTGAATCGTGGATAGTAGAAGATACTAAAATGGACAAATCTGCTAAGTATGGTTTAGAAATGCCTGAAGGTACTTGGATGATTTCTATGAAAGTAGAGAATGATGAAATTTGGACTGATTATGTTAAAACTGGTAAAGTAAAAGGTTTTAGTATTGAAGGTTATTTTGCAGATAAAGCACAAATTAAAAAACCAGATACGAAAGCAGAGATGGCAGCTATTGAAGAAGAAGAAGCTGAATATATGCTTAGTAATATTAAGGCACTAATTAAGAAAGATAAAAGAACTAAATCTGGCAAAAAGATAGAATTAGAAACTTATAATGATTATCCACAAGGAGTTAGTAATAATGCTAAAAGAGGTATTGAACTAAATGAAAAAGTTAATAATAAATGTGCAACACAAGTTGGCAAAATTAGAGCGCAACAATTAGCACAAAAAGAAAACATTAGTTTACAAACTTTAAAAAGAATGTACAGCTATTTAAGTAGAGCGCAAGAATATTATGATGAAGGAGATAAAGAAGCGTGTGGTACAATTAGTTATTTATTATGGGGTGGTAAAGCTGGCCTTAGATGGAGTGAAAGCAAGTTAAAAGAATTAGGTGAAATTAATTTAGCTTCAATGGTAGTAGATGATAACTTTGCTATTATAGATGATAGATTAGCTTACAGCACACAAGAAAAAGCTGAAGAGATGGCTAAAAATATTGGTTGTGAAGGTTTTCACATTCACGAGTTTGAAGGTAAAGAATGGTATATGCCTTGTGAAGAACACACACAAATGAAAAAACCTTGCCAAGCTGGTTATGAGCAGTATGGTATGAAAATTAAAGATGGTAAAAAAGTACCTAATTGTGTACCTATAAAATAAATAATATGAAAAGTAAAAAATTTAAAACACCAAGTAATACATCACCTAAAAATACTAAGCGCGGTTGCTTATGTCCTGATGGTAAAAGATACAGTAATAAATGCTGTGATGGTAGCTTACAAGCTCAAGGAATAGGCAAAGTATAAAATAAAGTTGTAAAAAAATATAACAGTAAAGGTTTTCAAACGTTTATAGGTATATACTCAAATTATGAAAGCAAACGAAATACTAAACAAAATAAAAAATATTGTTGGTGAAAAAGTTGAACTTTCTGAAGAAAAAATAGAAATGGCTGAAATTACATTAGAAAATGGTACTGTATTAGTTGCAGAATCTTTTGAAGCTGGAAAATCTGTATTTATTAAAACTGATGATGAAGAAATTGCTCTTCCTGTTGGTGAATATAAATTAGAAGAAGGCAAAGTTTTAGTTGTAACTGAAGAAGGTTTAATTGACAGTATTAAAGAAGCTGCTGAAGAAGAGGTAGCTGAAGAAGAATTATCTGAAGAATCTGAAGAAGTTAAAGAAACTGAATTAGAGGAAGAAGAAAAAGAAGAAATGGAATATGTTACCAAAGAAGAATTCAAATCTGCTGTTGAAGAAATCAAAGCAATGATTGAAAAAATGGGTAACAAAGAAGAAATGAAGGAAGAAGTAATAGAAGAGAAAGAAGAACTTTCTGCTGTTGCTCCTGAACCTGTAAAACATAATCCTGAAGCTGAAGTTGATAATAAAGTAAATTTTCATATTGCAAGCAATAGAACAGCTACAACTAAAGACAGGGTTTTTGATAAAATTTTTAACAATAATTAATATAAAATAAAATGGCGAATAGTTTAAATACACCAATTACAAGTACTTATGCTGGTGAGTTTGCGGGGAAATACCTGTCAGCAGCTTTACTGAGTGCTAACACAATTGATAAAGGCGGAATAGAAGTAATGCCTAATATCAAATATAAGTCTACAATGAAGAAAGTAGCAACTGCATCATCTATTATAGGTAATGCTGCTTGTGATTTTTCTGGAACTGCAGACCAAGTAACATTAACTGAAAGATTATTACAACCAGAGGAGTTTCAAGTAAACCTTGAGTTCTGTAAGCAAGATTTCCAATCGGATTGGGAAGCTGCTCAAATGGGATATTCTGCATTTGATAAAATGCCACCTAAATTTTCAGATTTCATTATTGGCCACGTAGCTGGTTTAGTAGCTGAAAAAACTGAGCAGAACATTTGGAAAGGTGTTAATGCAAACGCTGGAGAATTTGATGGTTTAGTAACTTTAGCTTTAGCTGATAGTGATGTTATTGATGTAGCATCTCACGCTGCTGTAACTGCTGCTAACGTAATTGACAAATTAGGTTCTATTGTTGATGCAGTACCTTCTGCACTTTACAATAAAGAAGATTTACACATTTACGTATCACAAAACATTGCAAGAGCTTATGTTAGAGCTTTAGGTGGTTTTGCTACTTCAATTGGTGCTGCTGGTACTGATTCAAAAGGAACACAATGGTACAACGCTGGTGGACAACTATCTTTTGATGGTGTGAAAATCTTTGTTGCTAATGGTTTAGCTGATGATACTGCAATGGCTGCTCAAAAATCTAACTTATACTTTGGTACTGGTTTATTATCAGATATGAACGAAGTTAAAGTATTAGATATGGCTGACCTTGACGGTTCACAAAATGTCAGAGTAATAATGAGATTTACTTCTGGTGTACAATACGGAATAGGTTCTGATATAGTTTTATACCACGCCTAAGAATTAATTAATAACAAGGGGGTGTGATTCCCCCTTTATTTAAATTTTAATAATATGGCTTGCGATTTAACAGCTGGTAGAAGAGTACCGTGTAAAGATGTAATTGGTGGTATAGTTAGAGCTTGGTTTGTAGACTTTGGAGACTTAGGAACTGTAACCAAAACTGCTGACGAAATTACTGATTTATCTGGTACATTTACTTGCTACCAATATGATTTAAAAGGAACTAATAGTTTGGAAACTGCTATTACATCCTCAAGAGAGAATGGTACAACATTCTTTGAAGAAACATTAACTTTAACACTACCTAAACTATCTAAAGAAGACAATAAGGAACTTAAGCTAATGGCTTACGGAAGACCTCACATTGCTGTTGAAGATAGAAACGGTAACTTCTTTTTATGTGGCTTAGAGCACGGAATGGAAGTAACTGGTGGAAGTATAGCTACAGGAACAGCTTTTGGAGATTTAAGCGGTTACTCATTAACTTTAACTGGTCAAGAGCTTGAGCCAGCTAATTTTATTGCTGGTGGTACTGCTGCTGACCCGTTTGCGGGAATGACTTCTGCAACTGTAACAGTTACTGTAGGTACAAATAGTTAAAAAAGACGCGATTAATATAATTGTGTGATTCATAATATATAGTTTGATTGGAGGGGAGGAAGTGATTAGCCTCCCCTTTTTTATTAAAAAAATATGCAAATATTAACTACAAGTGGCACACGAATTATTAACTTTATACCAAGAGAAACAATTACTGGTAGTAAAACTTATAAATTAGTGATAAAGTCAGAAGCTCAAAATAAAGTTATAGCAACAGATAATGATGCAACATTTTCTGAACTGGATTACTATTACCAATATTCAACTACTCAAGCATTAGTTGAAAATCAATACTATACTATTACAATCACCAATACAACAGATAACGCAATAATTTTTAAAGATAAAATGTACTGTTCTGACCAAACACTTTCAGACTATGAAATTTCAAACGGTGTTTATATAGAACAAAGCACAGGAGACAATCAATTTATATATTATGGATAATTTACATTTAATACAATTAGGCCAATACGAAAGGCCAACAATCACAGAAGAACGTAATAAAGATTGGGTATCAATAGGCGATAACAATGATTATTACCAAAGTTTGATAGATGCTTATATGGATAGCACAACAAACAATGCTGTAATTAACGGTGTTGTTAATCAAATTTACGGAAAAGGATTAGATGCTACTGATTCTGCGCAAAAGCCAGACCAGTATGCACAAATGAAAAGTTTGGTAAAACCTCACGATTTAAGAAATGTTTGCCAAGATTTAAAGTTATTAGGAGAAGCTGCTTTTCAAATAACTTACAATGGTAATAAAATATCAGCAATAACACACTTTCCAAGAGAAACTTTACGTGCTGAAAAGATGAATGATAAAGGCGAAATAAAAAACTATTTTTATTCTGCTGATTGGAGTAAAGTAAAACACAATACAAAACTAAAAAAGTTTCCTGTATTTGGTAGTGGTGCACAAAATGAAATATTTATTATTAAAAGATATGTAACTGGATTTTACTATTATAGTCCAGCAGACTACAATACTGCTTATGCTACTTTAGAAAAAGAGATTGCTGAATACTTAATAAACGATGCAATGTGTTCTTTTTCAGGCACTAAAATTATAAATTTTTCAAATGGTATTCCTGACCGCGAAAAACAATTAGCTATCAAAAATGATATAATGAATAAGCTAACTGGTAGCTATGGAGAAAAGGTAATTGTTGCATTTAACAACAATGCAGAAAGTAAAACAACTATCGATGATGTACCATTAAATGATGCTCCAGCACATTACTCTTATTTAAGTGAAGAATGTTCTAAGAAGATTATGCTTACTCACAGAGTTACATCACCGTTATTATTAGGCTTATCTTCTGCTAATGGATTTTCTTCTAATGCTGATGAAATAGAGAACGCCTCAAGGCTTTTTAATAACGTAGTTATACAACCATACCAAAACCTTTTAATTGATAGCTTAGATACAATTTTAGCAGTTAATGATATTAGTTTAAATCTTTACTTTAAAACTATAGAACCACTTGAGTTTATGGAGTTGGATGAACTTGATAATGAAGAAAAAGAAGAGCAAACTGGTATTAAAGAAGATGATGATGATTTTAGCACAGAGCTTGAAATAATGGCTTCTAAGAGCATTTCAGATGCAGATAGTGATTTACTATTAAATGAAGCATTAGATACGTTAGGTGGCGAAATAATGAATAGTGAAGAATTTGAAATAGTTGATATTAGAGATGTTAGTGAAGATAATATTAGTGTTGAAGATTGGGCTGATAATATGATAGAATTAGCATCAGCAGTTAAAAGTGATACACCTATTAAGAATGACCCTAACGGTTTTTCTACATTAGATAAAAGTTATTATAAAGTTAGATACAAATACAATACAGCAAGTGCAAAAGGCAAAGGTGGTAAGAGTAGAAAGTTTTGCAAAGAAATGATGGCAAGAAGCAAAAGAGGTGTTGTATATAGATTAGAAGATATTGATAAAGCAAGTAGGCAAATGAATTTTAAAGCTGCTGAATTACCAATGCACAAAGGCCAAAAATATGATTTATTTAAGTTTAAAGGTGGCGTATATTGTAGGCATAAATGGCAACAAGTATTGTATAGAATGAAAATTGATGCTGCTTTAGATGGTAAAAAAGGAAGTAAAGATTTAAAAGATTATGATGTGGTAAAAGAAATACCAAAGAGTTATGAGGCAAAACCGCGAGGGCATAAAGATGCAAAGAAAGCTCCTGTAAATATGCCAAATAAAGGACATCATCCAAATTATAAAAAGTAAAAAAATGAATACATTAAAAACAGTTTTTAATAAACTAACAAAAGAAGATAAAGTAGAGCTAAAAGCTGAAAAGATAGAGTTAAGTTTAGTAAGTGATTTTATAAGTGAATATAACCAAGCAATAAAAAAAACAAATGAATTAGTGGATGATTGGGATAAGGTTCAAAAATTAAAATCTGCTTTTAAAAAAGATGCAGAAAAAAATAAAAATCAATTAAAATCATTAGTTAAACCTCTTGAAAAAATTAAGCAACAAGCAAAAGAATTAGGTTTAGATGAAAAAGAAATTAATAATAAAATAGGTAGACCAGATTTAAAAAAAGACATCGATTCTGTAGATTTTTTTCTAAAAGAATTATAAAAAGTAAGTAATGAAAACAACAATAGAAAGAATATTTGAAACATTAAGTAAAGAAAAGGTAGAGTTAAAATCTGAGAAGATAGAGTTATCATTAGCTGATGATTTTAAAAAATTATCAAGTAAAGCAATTAAGTCAGGTTCTAATTCTGGTGGAGATATGCAAGATTGGATTGATAAATTACCAAAATTATTATCTTCTTTAAAAGAATCATTAAAAGACCAACAAAATGTTATTAGTTTAGGAGAAAAAATAAAAAAAGAAATTAAAGAATTAGGCGTTAAATTACCTTCTAATATAGCTAAAGAGATTAAAGGAGCTGAGCAATGGGAGAGTGAAATTAAAACTATAATTAAGAAAGCTCAAGGTTTTAAATTATAAGAAATGAGTAAAGCACTATTTGTAACAAGACACGATATTTCAGTATTTACTGCTGCTAATGGTAATATAGATAATGATAAATTATTACCATTTATAAACCAAGCGCAAGATATACACATACAAAATTATTTAGGTACTGAGTTATATGTTAAAATACAAAATGAAATAGTTGCTGGTACTTTAGCAAATCCTTACTTAGCATTATTAAACGATTATATTAAGCCAATGCTACTACATTGGAGTTTAGTTGAATACTTACCTTATGCTGGTGTTAATATTTCAAATGGTGGTATATATACTAAAAATCCTGAAAATAGCACAGCATTAAGCAAAGAACACGTAGATAGCTTAGTTGAAAGAAGTAGAACTACAGCACAGTTTTACACAAACAGATTTATAGATTTTATGCAAAATAACGCAGCTGGATTAATACCTGAATACTATTCTAATAGTCAAGAGGATATGTACCCAGATGATGTTGCAGATTTTGGAGGTTGGGTACTTTAAAAATATATTATGCCAGATAATACAATAGAATGGGGACAAGGTGCAGTTAACAACAACAACGATTGGGGAAAAGCAAAAGCTAATTCTACCAATAACTTTGGTGCTGTTTATGATGATTCGCCAAGTGGTGATACTAATATTGCTGGAGGGCAACCAGTTGTATCAATAACTTATTCTGCAAGTGCTTTTTGTGCTGATGCAAGCGACCCTACACCAACTATAAGAAACAATGCTGGTGCTGGTACATTTAGTTCAACTACTGGATTAGTGTTTATTAGTACAACAACTGGTGAAGTTGATATTGATGCTTCTACTGTAGGAAGTTATTTAATTACATATACAGATACAGATTCTGCAACTGCTACATTTAACCTAACTATTAATGCTTTACCAACTGTTATTGTAAGTGTTTCTGCTGGTACTATTTGTAATGGAGAAAGCACAATATTAACTGCAAGTGGTGCTTCTACTTATGTATGGAATGATGGTAATACAGATAATCCAAGAACAGTATCACCAAGTACTACAACTTTATTTACTGCTACTGGTACAGATTCCAATGGTTGTACAAGTTCTGGTGGTACTACAATTACTGTAAATGCTTTACCAACTGTTGAAATAACAGGAACTTTAACTTATTGTGCTGGTAGTACAACAACACTAACTGCTACTGCTGGTTTATCTTCTTACTTATGGAGTAATGGAGAAACTACACAATCTGTAGATGTAACTGCTGGTAGTTATACAGTAACAGGAACTGATAGCAATGGGTGTAGTGCTACTTCTTCTGCTTCTACAGTAACAGAATTACCTTTAGATACTGCAACAGTAACTTATTCAGCAAGTTCTTATTGTCAAATGCCAACGGGTGCTTTAGCTGTAGATGGTTATTATCCTTTATATACTACTGAATCAGCAGCACAGGCAGAAAGCTCAGACGGAACAGCACACTCTCACACATTGAGCGGAACTACTTACTATATGCCTAATGATGGTGTTATTATATATCACGAAACATATTCTTTAACAACACCAGCTCCAACTATCACAGGTGAATCAGGTACATTTAGCGAATCAACTGGTAATTTAAGTATAGATAGTTCTACAGGTGTTATAAATGTAAATAATTCTACTGCTGGAACTTATACTGTTGTTTATACTACTAATGGAAGTTGTTCAAATACAGTAAATAATACTATTACAGTAAATGCTTTAGATGGTGCTACTTTTGCTTATAGTTCAAATAGCTTACCACAAACAGGAACTGCAAGTTTAACAACTACTCCAACTACTTCTGGTGGTGTGTTTAGTGCTTATCCAAGTGGACTAAGTATTAACTCTTCTACTGGTGAAATTGATTTAGCTAATTCTACTATACAATCTTATAAAATATTCTATGAAACAAGTGGTGCTGGATGTCCTAATTCATCAACATTTGATTTAGCTGTAACTGCTGCTGGAATTGCTAATAATTACAGTATGAATTTTGATTCTGCCAGTTCAGATTATATAGATGCTGGAAATGTTTTAAATTATGATTATAATCAAGCATTTAGTATTTCAAGTTGGGTAAATGCAAATGCTGTTACTGGAACTAAAAATATTGTTAATAAATACGATTCATCAGCAACAAGAGGCTTTGCATTTGATATATATTCAAATTGTGGTAGTTGTCAAAATAGAATAGATTTTTCAATAAGTAACAAAAATAGTGGTAGCACAGGCAGTAGAAAAGTTTTATATGTTTACACATCACATATAATACCACTAAACTCTTGGAATCACGTATGTATTACTTATGATGGGAGTAGTTTAGCAAGTGGAGTTAATATTTATTTAAATGGAGTTTCACAATCTTTTACAACTTTAAGAGATACTCTTGGCAACAATACTATATTAAATACACAATCATTAGAAATAGGTGGTAATACGAGCTTTATGAATGGCTTAATTGACGAGGTAGCAATCTGGAACACAGCTCTAACAGATGGAACAGGCGGAACAGTAAACCAAATAGCAGAGATATATAACGCAACATCAACTAATTTAACTAAAGACTTAACCACAGTATCAGGTTCAAACCTAATTTACTGGAATAGAATGGGAGATTAATTATGAGTACACAGTTTACAAATAGACAATGGCGTTTGCCTAACAATGAGAATAAAGACAAGCAGAGTAACTATTCTATGGACTTTGATGGGAGTAGTTATATAGATTTAGGAACTACAACTGATTATGATAATGGCGACCTATCTGCTTCTATTTGGGTTTATGCTTCAAGTTCAAGAACAAGTACAGTTTATGCATTTAGCAATTCTGGTTCACCCACAATAGCTGGTTTTGATATTGCAGTAAAAACTAATAATAATGTAAGAGTTAGTAGAAATACTCGAACTAAAGAAAGCGATTCAGGATGGATAAGTATAGGATTTATTGATGATGCTTGGCAACATTTAGCATTTACATATAATGAGGCAACAAACACTATTAAGCTATTTTTAAATGGAGTATTAAAAGATATATCAACAGGAACTACATCAAGTAATATTGCAAGTAAAAAGTTGACTATAGGTTCGTATATCGGTACAATATCCTTATTTGAAGGTAAACTTGACGGAGCAACTATTTTTAATTATACACTTTCTGACGGTGGTGTTTCAGTAGGTCAAACTGCTACTGGAGATATTGCTGCTCTTTATGGTTCAAGCTCTACTGGTATAGGAAACCCAATGACATTAAATCCAGTTGCATTCTATAATTTAGGTGATAAATCAGCTTTTAACGGAGCTGATTATTTAGTTCCTAATAGTTCTTTAAAAGATTATGTTTTTGATTTTGATGGTAGTAGTGGGCAAGAAATTGCTATTAATGATAATACTTTAATTGATGGTTACACTTCTGTAACATTTAGTTTTTGGTTTAAAGGTA
>Ga0208434_1000411_pt1 | contig 21046 bp, 16 predicted proteins | sample 13_taG_FD_184086 | JGI IMG/M metagenome (GOLD analysis project Ga0208434, IMG submission 184086) | Marine viral communities from the Subarctic Pacific Ocean - 13_ETSP_OMZ_AT15268 metaG (SPAdes) (version 2) | ecosystem: Environmental > Aquatic > Marine > Oceanic | place: Pacific Ocean | collected... | reverse complement strand
CAGTCCCTGAACGAGTCCAGCCCACTTGACGTTGAGATCGCTTTCGAGAACCTCCGAAACCAGCAGAATATCATCAACTTTGATAATAGTGAGGATACCACGGTTCTTAAAATTGAGGGTATCGAAGACCCTTCAGTCCCAGCCGCCGAGACTCCTTTTGACTACGGTCGTAAATCCCCTAGAAAAATTAAAGACTACGCTGGCGGTCCTAGTATCGACTTTACCCAAGAACAAACTAACGCAGAGTCCGTTGGTGTTTCCCTTCAAGGTGAGTCCAGAACCAACATAAGTTCCACCAACAGCAACAGCCGTGGCTTCGACCCGTCTGAGTCAAAGCGGTATTCTTCAAGGCCGTCGTCCGGCACACTTAGGTTTGATGACCCTCCCTTCAGTGGCCCTAAAGCAGAAGAGAAAGCTAACAAGCTCATCGACTTCGCGATCAGCCACGGCTTCCCGCTTAACCTCGACCCCAACGTAAACTATGGTTTGCCGATGCCGTCTGAATCGTCACGGCAGTCCCTGTCAGAGTTTGTGGCTTCTGCGGTCTACACCGCTTACCCTAAGCTCGCTCCTCCAAAGAACGCGAAGCTCGACACCAGTAAACGACCTAAGAAGACTTACTTCGATCCCGTATCCGGTAAGACTGTAAGACAGCCCGTTAAATTTTTTGTTGATGATAGTGGTAACGGCATATTCGATAACGACCCGATCTCCATTATCGAGATCTTGAAGTCTGGTAGAATCGTTAAGGTTCCCCGCAGTTTCAATAGAGCAAACCTCAACCCCGCTATCCGAATCAAGGACGGGAGGGTTACTGACGTGGTCGGGCCTACCGCCGACGGTCGCCTGCTAGAGTCTAAGCTCGGTAACGCGAGGGACGTTAGTTCGATTGAGCCGAACAACGCGAGAGCTGCTGCCTTAGCCAGTATCCCGTTCAAGCCAGCCGCCCTACCAAACGGCGTCGCAGACTTCGACCCAGAAAACGGCGGACCCGTAGAGGGAGAGTTTTTTGGTAGCACTACTGACATTAAAAATAGAATCAATAGATTCGCCCTTGAGCTGGAGAAGACCGGAGACGAGACGACACGCCCCGTCCAAGCTCGCTTTGAAACTCCCAGCGGTGAGCTTGATCTTGAGTTCCGCGCCGCTGCGTTAGAGTCGGCCAAGCAAGAATTCTTGTTCAACGCACAGTTGTTCAGTCTCCGCGAAAAAGTAAAAGAGTTCGGACAGGGAACCAATCCTACCACGCCCTTCGATGAGCTGGTAGCCCAGACGGGGTCGAAAAATGTAGAGCAAGCAGCCCAAAAACTTCTACCGTTTGTTAAAGTAGAGTCTAACATCAACCTTACGAGCGAAACGATTCTCGGATTGTTCATAGAGCAGAAACTCCAGAACAACCCCGACTTCGCTAACAACGCGACGCCTACCTTCGACACGCTACTTAGAAAAGCTACCGATGAGTTTAAGTTGCAACAGGACGACGCCAACTCCCTTAGAGAACAGAGAGCGGTCTCCACCCTCCCGTTCGACGTAGCCCCCGCTGAGTTCAGGACCGCTAAAGTAAGCGGGTGGATCGCTAACTTCGGGCGTAACCCCGACGGTGAACTTGCTTCTCCACAAGATATAAGTGACGCAGTATCTGGAGCGATAGACACCGCGATTGGGGCGGTGAATACCAGCCCAGACTTACGCATAGAGGTCAACAATATTATCCTTGACGAGGTCTTGAACGACCCCACTCCTGAGATGAAGGGCATGGTTGAGAACGCGAGTGCTGAAGACGTGTTCGGGCTGTTTACTTCATGGATGTCATCTGGAAACGGCGACACCAGACCATCTGTTAATAAGCTTGTGGACGCTATCGAGGAAAACGCATACTCTGACAGCGGCACAGATTTTCTGAATGCGCTACTTCTCGTCAACTTCGCAACCCGCTCGGACGGTGCGAGCTACGAGAACTCTGACGCTGTAAAGGTATACCAAGCTCTGTTCACTGACGCCGTGGGGACACAGATCTCTATTGACGAGGCGAAGAACACAATGATTGCTTTAACTAAAGCAGTCCGCACCCACCTATCGAGATCTAACATCTCTGCCGCCGAGAGGGCAACCATCACGGCTGAGAACGAGGCTGATATCGAGAGACTGGGTCTTGAGAGTGGGAACCCTGACAGCGTCATCAAAGCCCTTAAAGAGGTCGCTAAAAATTCAGATAACCCGTCTCACAAAGTCGTAGCTGACCTGCTTCTGCGTGACACTGATTTGATCAAGGGGGTTAAGTTTGTGTTGGGGGAGACAACCGCCGACATCGCAGGCAAATACATCAAGGGGAACGACGGCTCGCACACTGTGTTTATCAACGTGACATCTGGAAACGGTCGAGGTCTCGTCAACACACTACTTGAGGAATACGTCCACGCATTTATTTCTGATACCACTTCAGCTACTGAGGCTCAAATCGCGGAGAAATCGTCTCAAGTCCAGACTACACTTAAACAGTTATCCGCTGTTTTCGACTTCGCAAAAGAGTCTTACGAATCGCAGAAAGAAAGAAGCGGACCCGTTCCGTCTCTTGAGAACGCTCTTGTCGATCTTAATGAGTTCACCGCTCAGTTCTTGTTATCGGAAGAAGTGCAGAAGCACGTTAGAGATCTCAAGCGTGACAAGGTTTCAATCTTTGATCGCTTCCTGATTAACCTAGCCATGCTGTTCCCTAATGTAGGTAGAGGGGCCGCCAAAAAAGTAGCAAAATATCTTGGGGATGTTATCGACGTGGGTAGAAATACCCGCAAGACAACGCCCACCAACGCCAAAGCTTTGGGCGGTCAGATCGGTAATGCAGTGACGTTATACAGTTCACCAGTTGCCCAAACCGAGTCTCGGATGGAGAGGGCAGAGGCGTTGCGCGAGATGCAGCGCGAGACAGAGCAGGCACGTCTTGAAGCGAAGCGTCAGAAAGACGTGGAAGATGCTGAGAGATTCCTTGAAGGTGTTTCAGAGGCAGACCGACCTAAAGTAAGAGAACTATACAATTACATCAGGGGTCTGGTTCCGGTGGGTATAGACATAAAACTAACTACTGAGTCTGGCGGCAGTGCTGCCTTTGCGGACCCTGATTCTTCAGCGATCTTCATCAACCTGCCTGTTATGTTGAGACAGACAGGCGACGTTAGTGACATCGCCGGACGCGCAATCGCTGGTGTTATAATCAACGAGGAGCTGACCCATAACGCCAGCTTCAACGCCTTGACCGCTGAAGAGATTCAGAATTACATCAACAGTCTTTCTGACTCAGACTACGTGGACATCGCTAAAGAATACCTCGTCGGAAACGAAAGTGGACTTGCGACCATGCTGGCGAGACTTCAGTCATCTGACCCTCAAGTGGTCGCAGACGCCAAGTATCAGTTGGCGGAAGAGAAACTTCGTATGCACCTCCAGAAGGTCACACGGGGTTTCACTACTGAGGACGACACCCAATTCTGGAAATCAAAGCCTTCCTTACTTAGGATTCTGAATCGTTACTTTAGGGGGATCATCAACCGATGGGTCGCCAACCGTAAAAAGATCGGAGCCGCAGCAGATATCGCCCTCAATAAGTTGATTATTGAGATGCGAGCTATCGAAGCTGGGTTCGTCCGTCAGCCTACGAAGATGGCGTTCAATCCCGAAAACCCGATGGAGGCTTTCAGGATGTTCGGAACCGTGAATCAGGACTTCGTTCGTTTAGCGTCTGCTCCGGTGGAAGACGCTGAGTATATGGCGGCGGTCGAGTCCGGTGACGTTGAGACGCAGCAGCGTATGGTTGATGAGGCAGCGGCTACATCAGGAATTGATACGGCTAAAAAACTTTATAGATCAGAAAGCGTTGATGTCAAAGATACTGGTGGCGCAATTTTCTTCACGGAAGATGTTGATTACACATCTTATTACGCAGGAGAGGGCAGAAGGCTAAGGATGGCATATATGCCGCCCGACATTTTAGACCCAAGAAAAAATGATCAAGCAAACTTAATTCGTGGTTGGATAGAGGAAAAAATAAAATCCTTAGAAGAAAGATATTATAACGGAGAGGGCGTTAAAAGTCTAGTTCCATTGGCTGATGCCAAAAGGTCTTTAGAGCGCGGAGCGACACCGAGTCTGGCTTCAGCTTGGGCAAATCTTTATTTAGCAGATCGAAATCAGTTTCCAGCGGTTGGATCTGTTGAAAAAGCCATCATGTCTGATTTGGGATTTGATGCGATGTATGTTCCAGAATTTGGCAGAAATCGCGGAGAAGAAGTATCAGTCGCATTTAGAGATGCATCCTTTATCAAATCCGCCGACCCCATCACCCGTGACGCTAACGGCAACGTGATCCCCTTGAGCCAGCGGTTCGATGAGAAGAAAAGCAGTATCCTTTACTCTGCTCCGGTGGCTGGTGCTACTACACCCGCCGAGATCCCGCCAGAAATCGCCAGTGCGAGTGACCCCATAGTTAAACACATCTACGTCAAAGAGGACGGGAAGTTTTACGAGAAGATCAAGAACGGATACATTAAGATACAGCAATCCCTCGACCAGTTTGAGGGAATGGCCGTCATGCTCCACCAACCTGACGGCGCAATGGCAGGCACACTGGAGGTCGAGGGCGATAAGGTCGTAGACGGCAAGGGAGGTGTTTACTACCCAGTCATGTTCGGTGACCAAGGGTATTTCTGGGCATCTACCAAGGACGCCGCTGTGAACATGGCGGAAAACCTTAACAAGATATCCAAGCGCAACAACGGAACTATTCTGATGGCTCTCACGTCCGCTCCCATCGAGAAGATGTTTAGCTCCACAACAATGGCTACGGGAGCGGTCAACCTGTTCGCCACTCTAGCCAAGAACCCCAAGAAGTATGGGATCACTGAGGCGGTCGTAAACCGTGCTATTGTTAATGCCAGTAAAGAGAAAGTAGTTATTAAAAAGAAAAACAAAGATACAGGAGTCGAGACGACCACCATCAAAGAATTTTCAAGGAAACTGAAGCTGAAAGACGGACTGGCTAAAAACATAGAGGAGATGAAAAAGAATCTCCTCCCTGAAGAGTCAGTGTTCCAACAACGCGGTTCCTTTATCGCTCAGATATCATCAGCAATAGCTGACAGCATGAAACTGCCTACAGCGGAAGTTCAGAAGAAGTTCAGCCCAAAGGAAAAAGCCGCTTTCGATAAAAAGAAAAATCAGGCTTTGAACATAGCTAACCTTCTGGCTGGTGACAAGAACCTATACAATAAATCTGACATACCTAAAGGCAAACTCGCAAAGGCATCAGTCATGCAGGGAATGGCAGATCTTTTTGCAGAGCCACTGGTCAAGACCTTCCAGCAATTTCAGCAAAAGGATAAGAAAGCATCTGGGCGGGTTTACGCTGTTCTCTCGATGAAGGGAGAGGTCGAAGCCGTCGAGACTGACTTCCATGACTCATACCCATATTCTATACGCAGCACTTCGGGAGAGACACCTGTAGTCCACGTTCTGAGTGAGTCCAGCCTGTGGAAAGACGTAGTTTACTCGGCTAAGAAACCTAACCCAAAAAAAGCAGCCGATCCGTATGACGGCAACACAGACCCAATTAAAAAATCGGAGGAAGACAGCATCTTCCCACCGTCCGCTGGTGTTTCTCAACGTGAACTCGTTTTCAGAAAAGCAGATGAGGGAGCTGAGACCATAAAACTACCTCTGTATTCGGCCCCCACCGCAGCCGCAGCCGCGCCGTCCGGCCAGCCGACAGGGTCAAACATAGACTTCTCCGCAGTGGTCGATCTCCTTGAGATCCCTGTATACGAGACCGAGACCGGAAAGCCTAAGAACTTCATCATGGAGTTCTTGAATAAGGTGTTCGCTGGCGAGCTTCCAGAAGCCTTCCGCCGAGTGATCCAGAACCGAGACGCTTACAAGCGACTTACTGAGGCTAACGTCGCCGTCTATAAACAGGAGATGGATAAACTCATTAAGGAGACCTACGGCGGATACGAAAACGCGCCGATGGAAATGATCGCTCTCGCGCAGGGACACTACACAGGTAACATGGTTACTGATGAGGTGCTTGACGCTATCGAGAAAGATTACGACGACGCACACGCCGACGCAGAGAGGAAGCGCAAAGCAGGCGAGATCACTGACGAACAAGCTGACTCCTTAAAGGGACTCGCCCATAATGCGAGAACTGAGGCCACCGATAGAGCTTACGAAGAGGCTCGCAAGTCTAGGGAAGCCGACCGCGACGCCGCTCTGAGAGACCTCGCTAAGGACTCTCCAGAGCTAGCCGCTCACATTATCGACATACGGCAGAAGTTGATCATCCCGCTCCAGAAGAAACTCGTTGACTCTGGCCTCGATAAAAATATTGGAGCCAAGATCTCTAAGACCGGAGGCATCTACATTACCCGCAGTTATAGGATGTTTACCGACTCGTCTTACCTCCAGAAGGTGAGGGAAGATCCCGATTATCAAGATGTGAGGGACGCCGCTATGGAGTTCTTTGAGGACCAATACAAAAAAACTAAGGTCAAGGAGCTGGTTGACGGAGGCATGGACGAGTCACGCGCCAAGGTTGAAGCTCGCACACTCCTCGAAAGAGAGAACCAAAGCAGCCCACATGGATCATACGCGCAGGGTTCGCTTAACACCTTCTTGATGCAGTATGAGAAGGGCGGCAGAGACTCGACTACGGCCACGCCTAAAGGTTACAAGATGATTGAGGACAACCTCAGACGCCGTAAAGAGCTGCCGGAGCCGATCCGAAATCTTCTCGGCGAAATCGGGTCAGAGACTGGCACTGATTTGATTCTTCGGACTTACTCTACCGTCGCGACAATCGCGTCGCAGCAGGCATTCCTGAACCAGATGGTGAAATACGGCAAGGACACGGGCGTCATGATCACGGTGAAAGAGAAGTTAGCTACCGCAGAGAGCCGCGCCAAGTATGCTAACTTTGAGGCCGCTAGATCGGGTGCTCCGAGTAAGAACGACCCCCTCTCAGGAATGCTGGTAGATCCTGAATTCAAAGAGATTCTGGACGTTGCGCTCATGGACTCCTTCTCGATGGGATACGCCGACACAGCGGAGAAAGCTGTTAAGGGAGCTGTTGGTTTAGCCGCTAACCTTAGCGGTAAGGCGATGGCAGCTAAGACTCTAGGCTCCATCGGATTCTACTTACGTAACGGGATCGGTAACTTATTGTTCGGAACCTCACAGGGATTTCTCCGCTACGATAAGATGATCGCTGAAATGGCGAAAGGCACTGTCGGCGTGTTCAAAGACGGTGAGATTGACCCAGAGATTAGCGAGCTTATCGGACTGAACATCATGGGTGACGAACTCCGCGCCGGAGTTCTGAAAGACCTCCTGAACGGTAAGGTGACTCCCGACGGTATCAGGAAGCAGCTCGAAGACTTAGGTGAAAAGACGAAACTCAATAAAGTCACTAAGGGTCTAGCGATGATTGAGAAGAAGGCGCAGGATCTATCCGCCGCTCTCGACGCCGCCTACAAGATCGCCTACTACAACCATGAGTTGGCAATCCTGATGGAAGCAAAAGCCGCCGACACAAGCACGGTCAAGGACGGCAAAGTGGGGGTCAACAACCTCGCCGCTATGAGCGACACGCAGATCAAGCGTCTGGCCGCACGCAAGGTAGTCATGACCTCGCAGGCATACAGCCAAGCACCGCCAGCCGTCGCAGCGTTCACGAAGTCCGGCCTCGGCCTGCTGTTCGCCCCGTTCATCCGATTCAAGATGGAGGTTCCGCGAATCGTGATCAACACGTACAAGCTCGCCAATGAAGAGATCGCCAGTGGCAATCCTGTTCTGGTTCGGAGAGGTAAAAATAGAATGATCTGGATGACCGGAACGCTCGGAGTTCTTTCTTCCGCTCTTCCGATGGCACTCGCCGCTCTTTCGGGCATCGGAGATGAGGAGGACGAGGCAATGCGTGCATCCATTCCAGATTACCTCAGAGGGCATACGTTCTTCTATTACAGATGGAACGGTGAGCTGAAGTCGGTTGACCTGACCTACGTCAATCCATACTCGCTACTGGTCGATCCGTTCCTGCGAGGGTATGAGAACATCCGCAGAGGTGAGTTCACTGAAGCGGGAGCCGCCATCGCGTTAGGCTTAGTGAGGGATCAATACTTAGACGATCAGATTCTCGCGGGAGCAGTGTCTGAGGCTCGCCGAAACATTAACCCATCAACGGGTAAACCAATTTGGAACAAGGGGGCCGATGGTCCGATGGAAGCCGGATCGAAGATCTTAGGCCACATCGCCAAGGAGGCATACGCTCCGCGACTCGGTAAAGATTTTTTCGAGGGATGGGCAACCGGATCTCTGAAGGGCATGACTCTTGAGATTATGGACGGCGCGATGCCGTTCCGTATCCATGATGTCGATCTCCAGAAACAATATTCGCGATACCTGCTGGATCTTAACAATAGGTTCAACAACGTGAAGAGCGGACTCAACGCGGTGAAGCGTAACGTCCCTATGAGCGACGGAGATGTAGCGGACATCATCGATGAGAACATCGAGGATCGACGCCTCCTTAACTACGAACTGATGCGGATCAATAAAGGGTTCGCCTCTCTCGGACTCACCGACACCGACCTCCTCAAGGGGATGAAGGATAAGAAGCTGGGTCGAGATCGGGTCGCTCTGCTGAGTAAAGGATACATGGACAGGCCGTCGTTCAAATACATTATCGAGAGCCTGCTCGACCCAAGGACTGATGATTACGGTAGGGCGCGAGCGCAGCAGATCTACGACCACGCCTCAAAGATCAACCGCTACATTCCTGTCCGGCCTATTACAGAATCTGAGTAGAGCTTGCGTGGATTAATCTATGATAGTAAGTGGGAAATTTCTGGCCGATTTTTCCCACTTATTTCTAGGCACAAAAAAAGGAGGCAGGGATTTCTCCCTACCTCCTTTTCGTTCTATGCTATGAAATACCGCTACTTCTCTTTTTTTGCGGCGTGGAGATCTAATCAGGCGGCGGCTCCCTTGTCCATTTTTAATTTCAAAAGGACACAAAAAAAGGAGGCAGGGATTTCTCCCTGCCTCCTTCGTTGCTATGCCACCAAAGATTTGTCACTTCACCAGAAGTGACGGGTGCATCCAATCAGGCGGATACCGCCTTGTCCATCTCGATTTTGGAAAAACCTTTAAACGGTAGAACTCCCTCACCTTATCTATTTCATCAGGAAAAAAGATATGATCAGGATCTACGGGCGGGAGGCTCAGAGAGTCCATTTTCTCTCTGGCCCTGATCAAAGGCAAGCTGTCTTCGATGCGGACGGGTTTATGGAATCGATAGTAAAGCTCATGGGCCGCCGCGTTTCCATGTTCAACGACCCATTTTAAGTTCGTGAGACTTGAACAGCCCCACCGGATATACGGGTCGCGATGCTGTGCGCGATTCTCAGCGGCTTCCGCGAACACTTTTTGGGTGAATCTCACGGTCGCACGCAGGTGACGGTCGCAGAGATTGCTCGCCGCCTCGTCGGGATTTGTGTCGGTGAAGTAGATCATGAACGCCTCCCTTTCTTCTTATCGGCACGGGCTTTCATCTTTTCGATCCGGCGAGCTTCCGATTTGATCATGCTCGCGGCGACCACGACGATTACTAACGGCGTGATCAGAATCAAGCCGACGATTTCTAGGTAGCTCATATCAGAATCTGCTTATTGATTGGACTACGTCTGCTAGGTTAGCTGGTTGCATACCCTTAACCCTGACGAAACCTTCGCTCACCTCATCGTAATCGACATCTTCGATGTGAAAGATTTCTCCACCGATCCAGCAGAAGTTCTCTATCTGAATCGCATCTGCGAAATGATCGACGGCTTCCGCCCTATCGTCGAACTCATACCACTCATTGAATGGTGATGAGCCTGACGTAGCTGAGTGGTAAAGTTTGGTATCGTCGGAACGATACCATTCCGGTTTGTGGCGTTGTCTTGCGTAGTTCATTACAGGTCGGTGAATACTGTGGAGATGATTCGGCGAACGATGTTATCGAGGCCGACGGTGTGGATGGCATATACGGCAACGAGAAAGATCGTTGCCGAGATTGCTAGCTGTGTTTTGCTCATTGGTTTATTGGTTTCTGTTTATGGGTTCGGGGTTAATCCCAGCGGTCGAAAACGACTCGACCGTTGGGGGCGACTAGGGTCGCATTCAAGAGGACGGGGACGCCCTCGACTCCCTCACGGGAGCGGGTGATGGTTCCTTCCATCGCTACCGCCTTCTTAGGTGAGGGCGAGAAGCAGGTGACGGTCTCAGAACCGTATTCATTATTACCGCCGAATGACGGTGGGAGCGATTGCAGCTCAATTTCTGTATACTTATACATTTTATTTTTAGGGTTTAAGTTCAGGCTCATTCCTGATTACTACCCCCTCCGGCTGGAGGGGGCAGTGTATCAAGACTCACTAGGAAGTGAGAGCGAGGATGCGCTTTGTATCCTCCTGAAGCGAGGATTCAAACTCGCCTCTGATCAGATACTCGGAGAACTTCTCCTTGCTGGCAGCAGCGTTTCCGAATTCGGAACTGTAGGCTTTCTTGCCAGCACTCGCTGTCCGGCCTACGCCGTCACCGCTCGTCCAGAACTCAGTCGCTCCGTTGAGGGCATCGTAGAGAGACCGTCCACTGTTTCCTCTACCACTGAAGGCGAGGTCAGTGATGCCATCGATCATGTTGAGAGAGCGGGTTTTGAAACCCTCCTCCAGTTTCTCGCCACGCTTGAATGCTTCCTTCACAAAGAAGCCACCGACGATCTGCTTGATGTCATCGCCACCGACCTTCTGGTCGGCCAGCTTGCCCATGTTCTCGGCAAACTCGTCACGGGCAGTGAACACCTCCTGAAGGTATCGGGAGAGGTCAGCGCACTTCGCCTTCGTATCGCCTTTGTGCCTGATCTTAAACTTGACGTTTTTATTTCCGGCCATGGATGACCGGAGGGTGTTGGCACACACGATGCGGGTGAGGGAATCATGGGCATGGAACGAGCCACCATCGTGGCTGGTGATGAAGTTCACGTTGCCGTGGAACTTGTCACCGTTCACGGTGAAACCGCCAGCGTCATCTCCTACTGCAACGGAGATGAAGAACTTTTTGAGTCCTCCTAAAGTTCCGATGCAGGACAGGGTGTATTCCAGTCCGGTTCCTCTGAAGGATTCCGACATGGTCTTGAAGACCTGCTCGTTCTGGATGATCGAGTAGCGATCACTGACAACGTCGAGCGTGGTAAGCTCACCGTTCTTGTCCCACGTTGTGAGGGCTTTGAAGTTCTCAATCGGCGGGTGATTACCCGCTACATGGATCGGAGACTTTCGGACAACGGGCAAGAGATCGTAATCCCTCGCGACTTCCAACGTGATCGGCTTTGCCGATGTCTGCTCTAGCCCGTGCCAAGTGCGATACTTGGAACCTTCGGGGACTACAACGGAATCAATGGATGTAATTTGATGTGACATAATGTTTATTCTTTCTTTCTTTATTGGTTCAGTTCAGGTCGGTCGTTGTGACTCCTGAATACTGCACCATGCGTCTTGCATGGTGCAGGGGTTCAGGGTTCATTGGAAGGCGATCCGAGTATCTGGATCGCAATCGTAATGAGCGTGTAGCTCACGGTAGCATTCTTCATCGGTCTCTCCATCCACACCAGTGAGGTAGCGACCACTGAGATACACTTGAGTGGTGCAGCGTGAAGAGATCCAGCGTGCGGTGAGCTTGCCGGAGGGGAGAGCCTTCTTTTCGTAGGTGAATTCTGATACGATTTTCATGACGTAGTTCAGGTTGATGGTTAAGCGAAAGATCCCTCTTCGTTGAAGATCTCTTTTTCGGAGTTTTCGTCCTCCTCCAAGACCGACACAAATAGTGTCTCCTCCCAGCTAAGCTCCTCCTTAGCGAAACGGATCGCTGATTCACGGTTGCTGAAATTCTTCTCAGCATTTCCTCCATTGCGGTAGTCCATCAGGACTGTGTATTGTTTTTCCATAGCTCTCAACCACCAGCATACTGGTAGCTGAGAGCTACGCCCCGACGGAGCGGGGAGTAGCGGTTAGGGTTAGTCAATCAGGAAGATGCCGTCACCCAGCATTCCCTTACGAGCCTCGGCTCGGTAGTGGGATAGCATCCTCTTCTTCGCTTCCTTGGAAGCGGGTAGGGAAGGCTCGAAATCGAGATGCTTCTCAAGCTCTGCGAGGTTTTCAGTATCGCCGGAGATCGAGAGTCCGGTGATCTTTTTTCCAGCAGCTTGTGCTGCCAGAAATGCGGCGTATTCTTTGGGGCATTCTGCCCTCATCTGTTCTAGTGCTTTCATAGCTCTCAGCCACCGGAGTCCGGTAGCTGAGAGCTACGCCCCGCCGGAGCGGGGTGGTAGCTGTTAGGGTTAGAGGTAGACAACCTCACATTTATCGAACATCTCTGGAAAGGTGCAGATTTTTTTCCATGCACCGTTCAGACTGTAAGTAAATGCGCCGTCGTAACAGCCCCTCGTTTCGGCAGACCAGTCTCTCTCATCACCATAGGTTGTGCCTCGGTAGTAGAGACCGTCTTCATTCATAATAGCGTAGTTGTATTGTTCGTATTCCATAGCTCTCAACCACCGGATGTCCGGTAGCTGAGAGCTACGCCCCGCCGAAGCGGGGAATAGATCTAAAACTAACCCTTATTTTGCAACGCATCACGTCGCTTGTTGAGGTTAGCTGCGACAAGGCGGGAGAATTTATCAACCCCATTGAGGTTGAGCTTGTCAGTCATGTAGCTGATGAGAGCATCACGTGTAGCGCAGGAGAACGCATTCACTTTTGCTCCAGTATTGGTCTCAGACATGACCCACCCTTTCGACTTGAACGGTTGGTTTCCGAGATCATTCGGATCAACTGGACGGTGGATCACGAATGTGAATCCCTCCCATTCCCAATGATAGCCGTGGGCCGAGACCCATCTTACTTCTCCATCGCCGTTCATTAGTGATATATTCGTCGTGCTTTTTTTCATTGTTTTATTCATAGCTCACAACCACCAGCGGACTGGTAGCTGAGAGCTACGCCCCGCCGAAGCGGGGAATAGCGAAACGGGTCGGTGACCCGTGCTATTTAAAAGACGCTTAAACTATTTTGCGATTTCAAAGAACTGGCAGTCGGTCTCTCGACTCAACTCACGCCGTTGTGGCGATGACTAGAAAGTAATTGAACCGTTCGTTTTCTCAAGCAAAATCTTCAATTTCTTTTCTTTTCTCCCTAATCCCTTATCACTCAACCCCTTCTCGCTGTTCCGGCTCCCTCTCAATTTGACCACTATATAGAGGCAAAGTTTCCGATGCCCTTTTCACTGTTCAACAGAACATCGAATCGCTCAGAATCGCGTTTTGAAAAGAAATTGAATACTAGTAGCCGGATGGGGGTAAACGCGCTCAGATCGCATCTGAGGGCCAAGAAAAGGAATTGACCTATTGCAAGCACAATCGAATCTTTTTTTCGATAATCAGGAATCGGGAAGCGGGAAGCGGGAACAGGGAAGCGGGAAGAACAGGGAAGCGGGAAGCGGGAAGGGGGAGACAGGGAATCGGGTTTCGGGAATCGTGGACCAGACCAGACCAGACCAGACCAGACCAGACCAGACCAGACCAGACCAGACCAGACCAGACCAGACCGGAGACCTGATGCAGAGCAACGCCCCGCCTCCTCGCCGATCCACCGACCAGTGAATCCCGCTTCCCTGATTCCCGCATCCTGATCCCCTCACCACTAATCACGCATCGTCGTATCGTGATGGGGTGGTATGATAGTTGATTCGGGGTTCGGGGTTCGGGATACGCCACGGGGGGGTCTCGACTTTTTTGCGTGGCGTGCGCATGTATATATGTGTGTTTAGAAAAAAATTGACGGGGGTCTGGCTTTCGGCTAGAGTTAGGCATGGCGAATTACGACCCAAAAAAGAAGAAGGAATACTATTTGAAGAATCGGGAAAAGAGGCTCGACTACCAAAATGAGTATTACCGTAAGACAAAATACAGCTACTCTCGGAAATTGGAGGTGGCAAAAGTCCTTGAACCGGAGGAGTATGAGGCGTTCAAAAACCGCGTAAAGAATTACAACAAAGAGTATTACCGCAAAAACAAGGCTAAAATCATGGCAAAGCGTAATGCTAGAAAAGCGGCACTTAAAACCCAATAAAAAACTTTTTTCCCAGACGTATAGTCTCTTATAATATATTATAAGAGACTAAGAGCCTCAGAGAAAAGTTTTTTTTACGGATATGGAGTGCTGGAAAACCCGCACCTAAAACACAAAAAAAACTTTTTTCCTAGACGTATAGTCTCTTATAATATATTATAAGAGACTAAGAGCCTCAGAGAAAAGTTTTTTTTACCGACTTCCGACATGACCAAACACCACATACCAGAAGACTGGACACCCGTTGAAGGGGCGTCCCATTACGCCCTGACCGACGACGATTACATCTACAACCTTAAAACCGATAAAAAGATTAAGCGTTACTGGAAGAGCTTGAGACACCACTCCTTTGTTACCGACGACGACGGTGTGTATAGAAAGGTGAACCACGACAACCCGACTGTAGTCCGATACGGCTTACCGGACGAGGAGTTCGTGGTGGTAGCCGACTACCCCGATTACAAGGTAACGCCTTACGGAGCCGTCTGGAAATACCAGAACACAGGCAAAAAATACAGGGGCGTCCCCTTCTTAGTGACTACTAAAGACATCGGGGAGAAAGAATACATCCGACTCAAGACTAGAGACGGACGCTCTCACTGGGTGCGGATGGAGAAGATTATGGAGGAGGCTTACCCAAATGATTGACATTACGCGCCAAACCAATATACTCGCCAAGTATGTCAAACTTAATTGACTTAGACGGCCTCGACTTAGGGAGCCTCGACGAAAAAGGTAAGCCAGTCGAAACACGTCTCAAGGATGTAAAAGCCGCTGTAGGTATTTTTGCAACCTTGCTCCGCGCCGATGAGAAGTCTGCCGTGAACCGCTCTCGGATCGACAGTATGTTCGATGGTGTTGCGCCTTACAGCCAATCACAGTTAGCGTCCAGTGGTCAGGGACTCAAGACCAACCTGAACTTCGGAGAGGCGCAGCGTTTGCTGGATATCTCCCTTTCGGCCTACGTTGACCTCTACAGCTCTCTGGAGCGTCTTGTGGAGGTCAAAGCCACGACAGGCGAGCGGAGTGAAGTGGGGCCAAAAGAGGAGATCGTAGCGCAAGAGCTGACGGATCTCTTCCGACGCTGGCCGGAGTTCCACAGCAGCTACCTTCGCCTCTGCACACAGTTTATTAAACACGGCGTCGGCGTCGCCTACTTTGACTCACCAGAAGACTGGAAGTTCCGCGTCGGCGGTTTCGCTGACATTCTTATTCCGAGACAGTCGCAGGCGTCCGAGAACGCAATCGACATCGCCGTAGGACGCCGCCAGTATCAGCTACACGAACTCTACCACTTTATTAAGAACGAGAAGGCCGCTAAGGCGGTCGGCTGGAACGTCGAAGAGGTCAAGCGGGTCATGATGGAGAACGTCAAGACCTCTGGCCGCGCCTACACGTCCGGCAACACCTATTCTGACTACGAGGCATTACAGGCAGAGATCAAGAACAACGACCTCTACACTGGCATCCAGAACCCTACCGTTGACGTGCTGCATTACTGGGTGCGCGAGATCGACGGAAGTGTGAGTCATTACATATCCGCTGAGTCCAGTCCTAAAGATTTCCTCTACAAGAAGGTCAGTCGCTACGATTCGCCCGAACAGGCGTATATCTTCTTCACTTATGGAGTAGGTAGTAACGGCACTTATCATTCGATCAGAGGACTCGGCCAGCGGATCTTCTCCCACATCCAGACTAGTAACAGGCTCCGTTGTCAGCAGATCGACGGCGCGATGTTGGCGTCGGCGGTGATGATCCAGCCGGAGAACCAACGCTCGCTAGACGAACTCAGCTTCACCTTCTACGGAGCGTACGCCGTGATGTCACCTAACGTGAAGATCGTCGAGAAGGCTATCCCGAACTTAGGAACCGCAGTCCAGCCAGCATTGCAGGATCTCACTCAGCAGTTGAACCTCAACACTGATACGATGTCTCCGTATGGCCCGAACCAGACTTCGCCATACAAGAACCAGATGCAGGTGGTAGCGGACATGGATGTCGCTACAAGGATTAGTGGTTCAACGCTAAACCTATTCTACTCAAGTTGGACTCGCCTGATGCGCGAGATGGTCCGCCGTATTGTTCAGGTCAAGCGACCTGACGCGGCGATTAAAGATTTCTTCGACCGCTGTGAGAAGCGGGGCGTTGAAAAAGAATTCATCCAAAAATTAGATGTCGCACAGACCAAAGCAGTTCGTTCCATTGGTAATGGATCGCACGCAAACAGACTCGTCTCGCTTCGCGAGCTTCAAGGCATTAGTGGCCAATTCGACGACGTTGGTCGCCGCAACCTTACTCGTGACATCGTTAGCACTCGTGTCGGCCACGACCTCGCGGATCGCTACGTTCCGGCACAAGAGTCGGAGAGACAGACGGTAGATACCAAGATCGCGTATCTTGAGAACCAGCAGTTGCAGCAGGGCCAGCAGGTTCCTGTTGTCTCCAGCGAGCTACACGGCCAGCACTTGCAGTTGCACGTCCCGCTGTTGCAGCAGTTCATTCAGGCTATCAACGAAGGCCAAGCAGATCCGCAGCAGGTTCTTCCGGCGTTGCAGGCACTCTACCAGCACATTTCCGAGACCGCCCAATACGCATCCGGTGACCCTGCATTGGGAGCCGTGGTCAGTAACGCCAAGCAGATTCTCCAGTATGCCGAAGAGGCGATCAACAACACCATGAAGGCGTTGGAAAAGATTCAGAGAGAACAGCAGCAACAGCAACAGCAAATTTCTGAAGATGGTGCTGGACAGCCTCAGATGTCTGAGGTAGACATGAAGCTACAGAAGGCGCAAGTCGATATGCAGATCACGCAGCAGAAGGCTGAACTAGACATGGCTATCAAGCAACGAAAGTTCGACCAAGAGCAAGCGATTCGCGACGCGCAAGCCGCCTTGAAGTTTCGTGAACAAGAATAATGCCAGCTAAAAAGAAAGCCACTGTTCCCATTAAACTGGAACACTGGTTCAACGATTTAAAGTCAGTTACAAGGCTCAAGGAGATCATTGACGACCCTACCTTGCAACAAGCAGTCGCAATTTTGAAAGAGGCTTCTGGCCCAACGGTTACGTCGTTGGATGCAGATCCGCAAGCGAACAGCCATAAACTGGCTTGGTATGCGGGATACAGGGACGCCTTTAATGATCTGGAGAAGCTGACTCATCGGCCCTCCAACACTAAAACCAACCAACCAGACGAATGGACGCACCTGTAGAAGCACCTGTAGAAGCAGCCGTAGAGGCTCCCGAAGCCGTAGAAGCACCAACTAACATCGACGCCTTGCCGGACGCCACTGAACCCTCTTCCTTTGAAGCCTCACTGGAAGCCGCTTTCGCGAACATGGATCAAGCAACCGCTGAACCGGAACCAGTTGCTGATGAACCAGCAGCAGCGGAACCTGAACCAGTTGCAGAGGTTCAGGATACAGAGGTTCAGGATACAGATCCGATTGAGAGCCTGACCGACGACATCGGTGATGACTGGACGCCTAAAGCGGCTAACCGTTTCAAGGAACTCAAGACCGAGTTGAAGACGAACCGTTCTGAGTTGGATATGTTGAGGCAGCAGTCCGCAGAGTATCAGTCGAAGATCCAAGAACTGACGGGACTCGTTGAGAATAAAGACGTTGAGCAGTTACAAGAGCGGCTCGCTCAGTATGAGCAGCAGCAGGCCATGACGAATCTGGAGCAGACACCTGCTTATTATCAGGCGGTCTCGCAGCCGCTGGAAGCACTTGTAGAGCAGGCTGACCAGATCGCCGACAAGTATGAGGTTGATTCCGACGCCCTGATCGACGTGCTGTCGCTGGACGACCCGCAGGAACAGGAGGAGCAGCTATCTGAGCTTATGCCGAACGCCAGTGATCGGGATAAGGCTAGGATCTACCGTATCATGGAGGACATTGATCCGATCTTGCAACGCCGCGAGAACCTTTACGCTAACGCTGACGCTGCATTGGCAGAGGCAAAGCAGTTGGAGGAGCAGCAGCAGGCCGCTGTCGCGGCGGAAAATGCCCAGCTTAGGCAGAACATCACACGGAATGTCGTTGAGCGGGTTCAGCAGAAGTTACCGTTCCTTAGCGGAATCGAGGGTCTCGATATGTCTGCCATCCAGCAGAAGGCGTCCGAGACCGATCCCTCTGTCCTGCACCCTGTTGACCATGCCTACAACGCGGTATCTGCTCAAGTGTTCCCGACTGTTGTGAGGCAGTATCTGGAGATGCGTAAGGAAGTCGAGTCGCTGACCGACCGCCTCGCAGAATACGAGGAAGCGGAGCCAGCGATGTCCGGCCAGACGAAAGCACCAGCGGCCAGAGCCGGAGTATCTGATAACGCGAGTTTTGAGGAGCGCGTGAACGCTGCTTTGGGCGCGGTGTAATAAAATTGCCAAAATTCACATATAATGGGGCCAGCATTAAGCTGGCCCCTTTTAGTTATGGATTACTACGAGGCGTCTCTACTCGCCATTATTTCTCTGCTTATACTCGCGGCTCTCACGTCTGAGCGACCCCGTTGACATTATAATCCGCAAATGATACCCTCGATTTAACGGTTTACTTAGATGAGCGAGAAAAAAAAGAAAAAAGTTCTTAGCCAGACGCTTGAGGATTTCCGACGTAATGTAGATAAAACCGAGTTTGAGCCTGTTGAGGGAGTTTATGCGGATGCACTCGATGTAGCGGAAGTAGGGGATATTCTTTCCAGATTAGTTCGGAAAGTGAAGGCTCCCAATCTCCCCGCCCCCACTATACCCCTTCCCGCTACAGTTCAATTACCCCCCAACCTAATCCTTGAGACGGAGGCTTCAAAGCTAGCAAAGGTATTAAATCCGGTAGCGAAAAGACTCCCGCCTGCTCAATTAGCTGCACTAATGTATGAAACCGCCGCTCTAGCTAACTCGGAGGAGGCGCAGGAAAAAGCTAGGGAGCAGGCAGAGGGTATGTATAAAAGAGGTTACTCCCTCGAAGGGGTGGGTAAAAACGCGCTACAGGGCTTCCTCGACCCCGCAGGCACTGTTTATGCGGCTGGCGATGCAATAGTCGATACCGCAAAAACCGTCGGAGGACTCGCGTATGACAAGTTCTTTGACCCGTCTGAAGAGGAGCAGCGTGAAGCGGCGAAGTTTAGGATGTATAAACGCAATAGAGACCGCGACGCCGCTCTGCGTAACGCAAGGATGTCCCCCGAAGAACGGGCAGAGAGTGCCGACAGAGCGATTGCCCGCCCAGATCAAGGCGATCTCCAAAAAAAACTTCGGTCAGGTGCGTCTTCAGTCCGCTCTCCTAACGACAAGAAAGCCGATGATCTGCGAAAGCTCATGGAAAAACCCTACGACGGGTTGACCTCGCTGATGAAGCGACCCCGTTGACAGATCGGCATACGGTGATAAGATTCGCTTATCAGTCAGGTTGCTCTAGCCTTTGAATAGTTCTAAAAACAACTGATAAAGCACATAGAAACTCCGGTTGCTCTAGCCATTGTATAGTTCTAAGAGATTCGTCCTAAACTCTTTTAGTTTCCGACCCCGTTGGCCGGAAGCGCAAACCCTTATTTATTTAAAACAATGTCTTTTGATCTCGGAAATGGCACAGCAGCCATCAACACTATTCTCGCTGAAGAAGCTAACCGCATCGGCAGCGACATCTACTCACGCACCCTCCACACCTCGCCTTGGTTGGACCTCACTAAGCAGACCGCCTTCGCAGACGGAATGGGCTACCAGCAGACCACGCTCGTTTATGACCGTGCGATCACTACCGACGACTCAAGCGGTAACTCCGCAGGGGCTACATGGTCGGACATCGGCCAACTTAACGAAACCGCTAACAACTTCGGAACTGGTCTGCTCAAAGACACGGCTTCTGATGTTAATGGAGCGCGTGATACTCGTTCTTACGTTCAGTTCAACAAGTCGCTAAAGAAGTATAACCTTGAGCGTGCTGTAATCGAGTCTCCTCGCATCTCGCTTGAAGACCTCCGTTTCGCGGCACACCGTCAGGAACAACTTCGCGCCATCATGGACATCATGACGCAAGTTACCCGCAACACTTGGGAGGACCGCTATCGTGATGAGTTTGCGAAAGCTTCTGACAATGTCGTTCGTTGCCAAGCCTCTGGTTCAACATTCCTCACTGGAAAAGAAGGGGACACTATCCCAGTTGCTCTTGGAGACGTAGACTCAGGAACAGACGGAGCCGACGACGCTCTAGTTTCTGACGCTAACATCTCTAACGCAGTTCTCGATAAAGTTTACTACCAGCTCATCCGTGGTGGGGCAGGCAACAACTCCTACGGTCGTGAGAACGGTCGCCCAGTCTTCGCTCTCGTCCTTTCTTCTGAGGCTTCTTACCAGCTTCAGACTGAGGCCGGATTCCGCGACGACGTTCGCTACAACAACGCTAAGGTCAGTGACCTGATCGCCCCACTTGGTATCGAGAAGTCCTTCCGTGGATTCTACCACCTCGTTGACGATCTTGCTCCTCGATTCGGAACCGCTTCGGGTGAAGTTGATTCAAACGATCTGTTGGTTCCGATCCCTCCTTACAGCGTGGACGGTGGTAAAGCTACCCCTAACGCCGATTATGAGTCGGCAGAATATGAAGTAGCTTTCGTCCTCCACCCTGAAGTTTGCGAAGCTCAGATCCCTAACCCACTTTCTGGTGGTAATGGACTCACCTTCGACCCCGTCAACTACCGTGGTAAGTTTGACTGGAAGAACATCGCACATGAGCAGAACAACCCTGACGGTTCCATCGGATTCTTCCGTGGTGTTCTCGCCAGCGCAACCAAGCCCATCAAGACTGAGTTTGGTTACGCAATTATCTTCAAGCGCACTTCCAG
>Ga0208434_1000407_pt1 | contig 21170 bp, 26 predicted proteins | sample 13_taG_FD_184086 | JGI IMG/M metagenome (GOLD analysis project Ga0208434, IMG submission 184086) | Marine viral communities from the Subarctic Pacific Ocean - 13_ETSP_OMZ_AT15268 metaG (SPAdes) (version 2) | ecosystem: Environmental > Aquatic > Marine > Oceanic | place: Pacific Ocean | collected... | reverse complement strand
GCCCAGTATGATACCCACTTGTGCAATTATGGCAATGGCTAGACGCTTCGAGGACGGAGCTACTAAGTACGGAGCTGATAATTGGAGGAAGGGTATTCCTACCTCTCGGTACTGTGATGCGGCGTACAGACATCTTATGCAATGCAGAGATAAGGACGCTACAGAAGACCACTTCGGGGCAGTACTTTGGAATATGGCTTGTTGGCTATGGACTGTTAAAGCCATAGAGGACAACGAGTTACCAAAAGAATTGGACGATATACAAAACTAAAAATGGACTCAAATGATATGATAATACTCTATGACTAATAAACTTCTTAACAATCTATATGACGGAGTTGACCTCGCAATACACTTACAGAATGAGGCAACTGAAAACAAAATTGAAAGCGAAAAAAAGAATCACCTTAGATATTTAGGACAATGCCTAAGGGTTATGAAAGAACAAATAGATGATGGAAGAAAACGAATTAAAGATACCGAAGAATGTGGATGCCGAGGAGAGAGTCCTTGCTCACTGTCTGGCTGACGGAAGCAGTGACTTCTACGACAGCATTGCTCACAAGATAAAGGCAGATGACTTTTATCTTTTTAGACATAACTTAGTTTTTAAAAGTGTCAGTTCACTCGCCCAAAAGGGCGAACCCTTAAACGAAATCTCATTGATAGAGGAGCTTAAACGTTCCTCTAGCTTTGAGGACGTTGACGGAATGACAATGATAAGCACTTTAATGGAGAAGCACACATCTACTTTAGATGCCCAGAATTGTGCCAATGTTGTGAAGGAGAAATCAAACCTTCGCAAGATGATAAGAACTTTCAAGGTTGCTCTTGAGAAAGCCGAGGACGAATCCGAAGAAACGGAAACAATCCGAGGTGACGTAGAGAGTAGTCTTTTGGACTTAGAGACCACAACTGGTTTTGATATGACCATTAGTAACGCCGTTGAAGAACTTCAAACAGAGTTCGAGCAACAGTTATCCGGCGAATGGACAGAGGACGTAGTCAAGACCCACATCCCACACTTAGACGATAAGCTAGGTAACGGAGGTATCGGTGCCGGCGAGGTTGTGGTTATCTCTGCTCCTACATCTTGTGGTAAATCCCAGTTAGCCCTAAATATTGTAGCTCGATCAGCCTACAAGGATGGCACTAAATGCGGCGTATTTAGCCTAGAGATGCCTCAAAAGCAAGTCCTTAAACGTATCCTCACTTGTAAATCCGGAGCGAACCTACGGCAAATTAAGGACAAAGTAATTGCTGATGACAAGATGAAAAAGATTAGGGAAGGATGCGATAGCCTAAAGGATATGCCCATCTATACAGTGCACAGCATCAAGAACATTGGAGAGCTTTGTTCTCACGCTAGGACTATGGTTCGCCGATATGGAGTAAAGCTATTGGTAATAGATTATCTACAGCTGATTCCATTCAGTAACAAGAACCAATCAAAGAACGATGCAGTAGCCAATATCTCTCACACTATCAAGCAACTTGCACTTGAGTTAAACATAGGAGTGTTACTCCTCTCTCAAGTAAATCGTGAGGGTGCCAGAAGAGAAGGTGGTCTAGCTATCTACGACCTCAAGGATTCCGGCGATATTGAAAATGATGCGGATGTAATCATTCTTATGTGGGCAGAAAATGATGACATAGAAGCATCGAAAAGACTTGACGGATTAGGATCTTATATCAGTATGAAGTACAACGTAGCAAAGAACAGAGAAGGAGAGAGAGACGTAAAAGGTAAGTTCAAGTTCTACACTAATAAAGGTCTGTTTATGTAATACTTTGATGTAGGTAGTCCGCCTATTAAGACGGTGGTGGGTTAATCATATTCCCTTTCGCCGCCTACATCTTTTAATTTATGAAGGATAAAGAAAGAGCAGTCGCAAGAGGACTCGAAAAACTCTACCCCCAACTAGGAACTCTGATAGAACCAGAAGACCAGTTTAGTCCATTCGATTTCGAGTGCGACAAATACATTATCGAAGTGAAGTGCAGATCTCAAGCGTGGGATCCGTGGTTCATAGAAGCCATCAAGTACAACTCCAATATGGAGATAGCAAAAAATCTACAAAAGGATTTTATTTTCTTGACGGAAGTAAACAAAACTGTTTATCTTTACAACATCAGCAAATTAACTAGAAAGGATTATGATTTCAAATGGACTACGAAACTATTACCGAACTCAACAGAGTTCACAAAACAAGGGAAGTCGGAGAAGCCAATAGGATACCTCTCGGCAAAGGACGCAACTATTTTACATTTATGAGATTACATATATTCAAGGTGCCCGAAATCTATATCATTCCTTCTATCTTCGTAGAGGTTGATGGACTCAAAGGGGACAGAATTATTTGGCTATCAGTAGGAGTCTTAAACTTTACCCTAAGCCTACAAATAACTAAGAGCTAATGAACGATAACATCGAGAGACTGCACACTAGGATAAATCTTATCCGTGAAGAATCAAGGACTGTGTCCTATAGGATAGAGGCTCTTGAGGAACGCCGCAAGGAGTTACAAGAGCAAAAGAAATACCTCAAAGAATTACTTTCTAATATGTCTTAGAGCAGTTAGGTTTATTGTTAACCATTATCTACTAGCCCTCACCGTTTTGTTTTGTTTTTCGGTGGGGGCTTTTTTTATTTCATTAACTCTTGGATTCTACCTAACCCCGGAGTAATAGACATCCTAGTTTTAGAAAAAGGATTTAATGTTTCTACAAGCGGAGATCTTGAAACGTCACCCATAAATTGAAGCACAGCACTTTTAGCTTCGTCTTGGGACTCCATAGCTTTCTGTAATTTCTCTTCGTTTTTACCTTCTACAAATCCACCAATACCTCTAGATATTAAGTACTTGTTCAAATAGTTTCTTTTTCTAGCAAATCCCTTACGAGTATAAGTGTTATTATTCATCATAAGTGCTTCTAGCAACTTAGGGTCCTTCATAGCATCGTTAAGAATATCTATAACTTCTCCCTTTTGAAGGTTCATTAAAACCTCTGTTGCTGTTTTTTTACCAGAAGAAACTGCCATAAGAGCACCCGGTCCAGAGGCTATCTTACCAGTAATAATACCACTTGATATTGCCGCAAGTTGTGTAAAGAAACTTTGTTTAGCAAGAGTATTAGCTGCTGATACTTTAGACTCAGTAAGCTTGTATTTATTAAACTTCTTTAACTCTGCTACAAATTTGTTTACGTTCTTTATCTCTGATGGATCAAGTGCTAAATCGATAGCTTGTTTTATTTCTGGATTTTTGAGTATACTTTCTATTGTAAGTAACTCAAAGTCTCCACTTTTTGTCCCGAAAGAAGATATGTATTCATATATTGAATCCTTAACACCTTGGAGTACTTCTTGTTTATTTACTCCAGCTTGCTTGAATGTGTTTATTGGGGATTTATTAATTAAATCCAATAGCTCTTTCATTTCTCCAGCTGGGTTTCCTCCACCTAGAATGCTTTTCATTCTGTTTGAACTAGAAGCTCCTATGAATTTACCAAATGACTTTTCTCCTTTAGTCCCGAATCTATGCGAGTATAAATCTTTTAGATCTTTTACTTCAGCTCTAAATACATCTGCTGTATCCTTTGCACTTTCTAATTGAACTTTTAGTGGAGCATATTCTGGAACATCCAATAGTTGCTTATTATTTTCTAGGAATTGCTGTGCTTTGTCGGGATCAATTAAGCCGCCTTTACCAGTTGAGAAATCAACGAATCGAGTACGTATATAATCGTGCAATCCAGACATCATTTGAAACTCCTCTAGTGTCTGTGGAGCCATTTCATCTGAACCCATTCTGCTTACAGCTTTAGTTAATTGCTCAAAGCTAAGTTTTCCCTCTTGTCCTTTCTTGTATGTCTTTTGTAATATCAATGAAGGATCTATAGCCTCTGCACCTTCCCTAGAATAACTTAGTATTCTTCCTACTACACCTTTATTGAATCTCTCGTTTACCATACGAGATACATCTTTAGCTCTTTGTAATTCTGGTCCAGCTCCGGGTATCTTGTCTAGATCTTCAAATATAGATTTCCTTAATTCTGTGGCTACTCTAGCTGTATTAAACTGTTTATTAGATCTAGCGATAACCGCATATTCCCCCAATCTACTATACAATCCATAAAGATCACCCACTGTTTTTATTTTTCCGGGTTCTGATAAGAACTTGGTTGCGAAATCCGGCATATCTACATCTTTTACTTCACCTAACTGTTTTTGTAATTCTTGAAAAGCTTTTCTAGCATTTGGGTATTGGAATGCACTTTTTTCTAAGTCTACAGCTCTCCAAACTTCATTCTCAAGTCCGTGTCCTTGTTGTGATGATTTATTTAGGGATTGAAAGACTGATTCTTGTATTTCTTCAGCACTGGCATTTGGGCTGAGTTCACTAAGTTGTTGCAAACCCTTTTTTTGATTTAGTGCAATCAAATTATCTATAGATAATTTATGTCTTTCCTTCTCTGCCCTCAAGAAGTCGGCAGCATTTTTTACATTTTTTCTGTTTGTAAAATTCTCAGATAGATTTAATAAATATTCCTTATCTCTTTTGTTTAGTTGAAGAGTTTGTATTTCATCGACTAAAGCCCTTTCTAATGAAGTGAATCCTTCGTCTCCGGTAATTATTTCTAGAGGAATATTTCCGCTTTCGTATTGTCTTATAGTTTCGGCGATTTCATCCGGTGACTTAGTCGCAAAACCTTGTAGTAAGTCAGATGCTTTATTAAAGTTACTTTGACCGTATTGTTTAATTAACTCTCCTCCAGTAAGCTTTTGTACAACTCTTTTAGATAAATTGAAAAGCCCCGGAGTAAGAACGGATGTAAGACCTCCAGTAAGTCCTTGAGCCATCGGACCTCCACCTCTGTAAGCTACTTCGGTTTCAGCTCCTATACCAGCGGCTTCACCAGCTGTAAACAAAAGTGGTTTTTTAGCTATGTCACTAGTGACCATTTTATCTATAGTCCTCAACCCCGGAATCAATTTTAGAAAAGGTTGAGCCATTTTATAGTAAGTAAGCATTTTAAGATACTCAGCGGACTTTTGTTTGGCTATTTCGCCTCTTTCAACTGGATCTTCTATATTAAGTGTATTCTTAATATCTGCTCTAATCTGATTGGCGATGTCAGTTGGCATATTTCCAGTATCCTTACGAGCATTCATTTCAGCAACGAATCTATCATTACCAAGAAAATCGGCGATGCCTATTATAGAGTTCACAGCTACGTCACCCATCATAGCACTACCCATTATTATAGGCTCCGCAACACCTTCGTAAAGTACCTCAGTGGGACCATACATACTAGTACCTAGTTGTTCTGCTATTTGTGGGTCTTGGATAGGCTGAATATTGCTAAACCCTTTGGATTCAGCTTGTTTTTGCTTAGCTCTAGCTAAAGCTAATGCCCTCTTTTGCTCTAAACTTAATACCTCCATTACATTCCAAATAATCTCTTATCTTCTTCGCTCATAAATTGAAAAACTGGGTCATTTGGATCGAAAGCCGGAGTATCATTATTAGGACTTACGCCACCTTCACCACCGACAAATATAGGATTGTTGGATGCTTCATCGTTGATAAATTTTTCCAACTCAAGATTAATGCTTCTTACGTCGCTTGTTTTAGTTAACAGATCGCTATAGAAGTTATTAACTTTAATTTGCCTATCAGCCATATTTTTAACTGCTTTAAGTATTCGTTTGTTGGACTCTGGGTCTTTAGTTAATCCAGCACTCCAACTAGCAAATGTTGCCATTTCTCTATCAGATATAGCACCTTTTGTTTCCTCTAAGTACTGAAGCATTAATGGCTCAACTTGCGATTTGAATACCTCTTGATCGGATACATCGAAATCAGTTCCTAAGAAAGCATTACCAAATTTCTTTAATTCTAGTTTAACGTTTTCACCGAAACCAGTTTCTAAACCTTTATCTAATAAAGATATACCCTCTTCGGCTTTTAAGCTTCTGGTTCTAGCTAGATTAGCATCACCTATTTTAGGCTGTATACTTGTTTCAAATACACTTTTTTCTATAGCCGGAGATAGTTTTGATGCTTCTACTTCTGCTTCTCTTAACTTAGCTTGAGCCATACCTTGTGCACCCAAGAAATCAAAGAAATTATTTCTGAGGTCTTTATCTCTAGCTAATGCATTGATAGCCTCATCATCAGTTCCTTCTGGCAAATATTGCTTCAACAAAGAGGAAGTCATTTGTTGCTGTTTCTTTTCCTCCTTTTTTGCTTGAAAATTTTGTATACCTTGCTGAATACTACCAGCTAAGTTCACGGCAGCTTGTTGCTCCAAAGCCCCAGCTTGAATTGCGGGGCTTATATCTAGTTGAGATAATTGAATTGGTGATGATCCTCTAAGCATAAATTATCCTCCGAATGTAGGTAATCCAAAGTTTCCGAACGAACTAGGGTTTACTCCAGCGACCGTTGGTGTTTGTCCGCCAAATGTTACTGGTGATGTAGCTCCTCGGCTACCGAAATCCATACCACCTAGTATATTACCGATGCCTCCGATTGTTTGACCTAATATCTGTCCACTCGCCGCAGCTCCTTGAGCTTGTACCGCTCCTTTTCCTAGAAGTATATTAGCTCTTTGAACATCTGCTGCTGAACCTAATGTTGCCGCCATTCCGGGGTCTGTGACTTGTACTCCTAGAGGTGTACTAGCATAAATTCTTTCTTCAGCAGAAGGTGTAAATAAGAAAGCAGATGGGTCCACCATAGCAGCTGTAGCTGATTGTAAGGCTCTTTGACGTGCACCAGCGGCTTCTTGTCTACGTGCTCTCTGTGCGGACTCTCTACCTAGAGCGGCTCTAGCCAATGTAGAAGCATCTCCGACTCTTCCCATTCTTTGCCCTAAGCCTAATGCAGTTTGCTCAGCTGTTCTAGCAGCCTCTGCTCCAAGTGGTCCAGCAGCTTCTGTTGTTAATCTTTCTGCTTCGGCTACATCTAATCCAGCTAGTTTAGCTAATCTTGGGTCTTCTAAAGTTCCTCTAATATCTGCACCTAGTTCACCCAGCAAACCCAACTGGCGTAGCTTAGATTCCTCTTGGATGCCACGGATACCACGAGCTCTTAGTTCTGCTAACTCTTGGAACTGTGGAATAAACTCTCTCTCTGCACCGAGGATAGCTCCCATAGTTTCGGGGCTGTAAATACCAGTCTCGTAAGCTTCTGAAATAATCTCGGAAGGATCTCTTAGTTCTCCGTAAGCTCTTTCTATTGTACTAGCTGCTCTTTGACTAGCTTTACGAGCAGACCTAGAACCTAAGGCACCACTGATTGCTTGACCAGCTATTGCACTACCAGCCTTGCTTCCTAAAAATGCTTTTGCTCCTCCAATAAGTGCACTAAGAAACGGTTTAATTACTCCAATCTTTACAAAGTAATTGAAGATAAGATTATCTAGAGGTCTAAAAAATTCTATTAAAAAGTTTTTCATTTTAGGCTGTTCTTTTCCACATATAGGTTACTATGTAGGGTTGTAAATTCGTGTGAGCTTGTGACGCGTCTGCTCCATCAATAGCGATTGTTCCTAAGTTTTGGCTATTACCAGTATTAGCACGATAATCATCTCCAGTTGCAGCACCTCCGTTATCTCCACCATCGCTAAAACTATAGTACTGTAAATAGTGAGTATGAGCTGGTAAACCAGATTGCTCCTTAGTAAGCGTAACTTCTTTAACACCACCAGTTTCTTCGGATGTATCAAAGTCTGTGTCAGCAGAATTAATACCTACTAATGTTCTTCCAGCACCAAATGCCACCCAAGTCGTATCACTATTACCGCCAAACATTAAGGTATCTGGATTTGTTGATACTGTAGAAATATAAATTGAACCAACTGGATAAACTTTATCTAGAACTCCGTACAATCCAGAGTTTAATTGATTGTTAGTAGATAACTTAACTAAGTCTACTTCACCGTCTTGAATCTGTAACTGACCAGCTGTTGTAACCTCTAATCCGCCGCCTTGTAAACAAGTGCCAGTGCTACCAGTGTAAGCTACAGCAGTTTCTGAAGTGTTGGTAAATTTAGCTGCATCTACTAGATTATCTAGCTTTCCAGATGTTACTTGTTCTGTTGGACCAAAGTCGGTTCCTTTTACTAAAATAGACATATCTTTATGAAATTATTTATTACTATTGTACACTACTTGTCGAGCGGAACGTCTCAGCTCCGGCGATTTTGAGAGATCTAAATCTAGGTCTACCTAGAATGCTTGTTAAAGTCACTTGTAAGCCATAGGCTCTTTTGTTTCCAATACGTCCTCTAATGGATACATCCTCGTCTGGAGCTATCGATACTCCGCCGATATAATCACTGGCATCCTTGAGATCAAGAGCTGGCTCGGAGTCTAAATTTTCGGATACCGCAGATATAGAAACATCAGATGAGTTATCTGGACCGGACTGCAAATGAAGCTCGAAGTTGTTGAACTTCTTGCGGTCTATGGAACCTAGTGTAAACATTCTAGTAGTAGCTGAACCTTGAACTCTAGTTTCTTTCTCTGTAGTACTACCAATATCTGTGATTACTCTATCAATACCATCGGCGAATACTTCTAGCCTATGAATACCACCGTCTGTGTTTGTTACGTACACCCCTCTTTTTAAACCTTTACCGGCTACTAATAATTTAGTGAACTCAAAGGATGAGAAAGTACTACCACTTAAATCTACATTGTTTACAGTATCTATGGACTCCCAACTTTTGTTTAAGAAATTGTAAATCAACAAAGTATTATTAACCTCAGAAGTTCCAGTAGGAACAGCTAAGTAGTATTTGTTATCAAAGTATACAGCACTAGCTTTATCTACGTGTGCTTTGTTTATTGTATCTATTGTCTTTTGGATACTTTCGGATAGTGGTACTTCATTTCCGCGAAGGTTATATAAGTCCACGAAGCTCAGTCCGTAAACACCGTTGTCTGATAAGAATATAATCTGATTACCGACTTGAATCACTGAGTTTTTGGCAGTTAATCCAACTTCATCTGTAAGTAACTGAGATTGGAATCCGCCTAAGTCTCCGTTTCCTACTACTATATGAATGCTATTTCTGTTGAATACAACTAACTTATCGTCAGAGAATGATAACATACCTACGTTAAAATCAGATCTACCAGCATTGAATCTAAACTGTCCGTATACTTGGTCGTATGTATCTGTATCAAGAATATCTGATATAAGAATCTCATCGAATATTTTACGATCCGAATATGTATCAGCTACGTCATCTACGCTATAGCGATAGGGAACCGCGAGTCTGCGTTGGTGATATACGCCGTACTCTGGTGCTGGCATATGAGAGAATCCTAATCCTTCGGAAACCTTGCGAGCAAATACTGGTGTACTTGTTAAGCTTTGTCCATCTGTTACGTGGGTACTTGTCTTAGATGCGTCCAAATAAAATTCAAATCCAGCGGCTAGAGCTAGAGTTTCATCTCCACTAATTGTAGTAGAAGGATTCTGTGGAACATAAAATATTATATCATTTCCGTTTACTTCAGCTACGAATCTTTTACCGTCAATCTTAACGTCACCAAAATTAGCTATTGTAATGGGATCTCCAACATTTTTTCCGTGACCAGAAGCAGTAGCCGTAATTTTGTATAATCCATCGAACTCACCTCCAGTTATAAGTGCTTTAGTTACATTTGTTATACTTGTAGTAGAACCAGCAGTAAATACTTTAGCTACTGTTAATCTTTCTCCGATTACTAAACCAGATGTTTGATCTGCCGAAAGTGTTTTATCTCCTACTACTGAAATAATATCTCCTTGAGATACTCCGTCTGTTTGGTGTACTACTCCTCGGTTTTCAATCAAAGCGAACTCACCAGCGGCACAAACAATCTGAGTTGGCTGACTGTACTCTCCGCTTGACACCTTGTCTAATGTTGGCTCTGTATTAATATTTGTAGCGGATAAATCTTTTTCAAAGGGTGTATCTCCTTTGCGGAATATAATCAGTTTATTAAATGCTTGAATCATTTCAACTGGAGATGAAATGGTCTCACCTCCGGGATATGCTAAATCGTATTCAGTACTAGAATCTGAAACTTTGATTGCTACAGCTTTTGTGTTAGCGGCTAAAATTATATAGCTTTCGGACTCATCGTTGGGATCAGAGAAAATACAAGAACCGTATACCTCATTGACGGCGTTATCATTAAGCTGTGGCTCTGTTCCTCCGTCATCTAAATCAAAAGGTAAAGTCAAAGCTGAACCACCAACAGATAAAGGTGCCTTAATATTATCAATACCTTTACGAGTTTGCCACTCGCCGTTTTGAGCCATTCTACCATTTTGGCTATCAAATAAAATACCAGAGGTCAACTGGTCTGGGCGTAGACGATTGTTGAATCCAATGAATCCGCGGTCTAGCTCCTCCAACATTCTGTCATCGAAGCGAGTGTATGTATCGTATCTTGCCATCTAGCAGTCCCAAGCCTTTCTTGACCAATAGTTAGCGGACATCTTTCCTTTGCCTTTAATGCCAGCACTACGAGCACAATAGCTTTTCTTGCTAGCTGGTATATTCTTTTTGATTTTCATATTCGCATCTCCGAAACGAATAATCTTTTCTTTACCACCTTCACAAGCTTTTACTACGAACTTCTTGCCGCCTTGAACATCTCGGCGAGGTACGTTGCACTTCATCTTCTTTTTGTCGATAGCCATTATAAATTAATTTTATTGTTTTTTAAATCGTCTACGTACTTTGCTTCTTCTTCAGTAAGTTTATCAAATTTACCTTCTTGTAGATCATCAAGTATAGCATTGAAACTTTTTATTCCTCCTCCTCTGAATCCTTCAAATTTTCCTTTATCTCTTATGAAAGATTCTTTATTTATTTTTATAAAATTTTTAAACTCATCAAATGTTCTTCGACCAGATCTTCCAGTAATTGGATCTACTTTTACATTTCCTAAAATAGCATCTAATGAAGGTTTAGTAGCTTGGGGCATAGAGCCTAATACTGGAATAGGAGTTGGGTCTGAACCATAAAGTCTCATACCAGAAGCATCTACACTGTAAGCAGCTTTAATGCTACCGTCTGGGTTTCTCTCTATCTTAATCATTACTTCTTACTCCTTACTTTTGCTTTTGGTGTGTTACTTACAAATTGTTTTCCTTTTGCTCCGCCAGCTTTTTTCTTGCGAGCTGTAGCCGCTCTTTCAGACTTAGTGAGACTCTTGGCTTTAGCCATTGGAAGACAACGGTCTGGTCTTTTCTTATCTTTTGAGGTTCCACAAGGTCCTTTGATTGAACCGTCAATTCCGATTCGTACCCAGTTTTGTTCTCTCCACTTTTTGAGCTCACCCATTATTTCTTCTTCTTAGATTTCTTGGCATAGTTAGGATCTTTACAGTACTTACTAGCCGCCATATTAGCATAAGCACTAGGATACTTATCAAAAGTCCTACGTGCCCAAGCGATTCCTTTTTTACAAATCTTAGCCATTATACTTTCTTACGTGTTGATCCTACGCTAGGACGGCGTATAGCCTTTGCTTCACTCTCTGCGGCACAAGCTGAACAGCAAGAACCCTTCTTCTTGTCTCCGATTACTACAACTGATATAAGTCCTCCGGGCATTACTTACCGTAGCCTTTCTTCATTTTACCTTTACCTTTACCGACTCTTTCGCCGCAACTTCCTTTTCCGTATTTGTCCATAGTTATTTCCTCTTGATTAGTGTTAATGTTAGTAAACAGAGTCCCATAAATAAACCAATAAATGATGGCTCTGGAACGCTGTTGTATTCTACTGAAAGTCTATAATCCACTTCATTCCAATTGTACTGTACTCCTTCGTATAGTAATCCATCGAACTCACTGTATGCCCATTCTGGAATAGAAGGTACATAGAAGTAATTATAATCATTTGATGCAAAGTTATCACCCCAATCGTAATCAGAGTATGTTACAGCTAGTGGACGCGTTGTGGCTTCGTGACTCATTTTTTGAAAAGGGATGTAAAGATTGATGCAAACTCTCGAAAGAGCTTAGAGATGAAGTTATCCTTAGGCAAAAACATCATCACTATTGATATTATACCAATGTAGGCAAATGCTATACCGAGCATATTGTCCTTGTAGTTATCGAAGATATATTTAAAAAATTCCATTATTATACTGGTGATACTTCCCTATGGGGGCTTACCTCGCCATCCATTGGCTCAAAGGGTGTTTCTATTGTGGGTAAATCGGACTTGACATCATTGGACTCTGTGCTAGTCTCAGATGATGATTCACTTTCTTGAGATTGTTTCTGTTCTTCAGTTTGCTGTTCTTGGGTTTGTTCTTGCTTATCTTCTTTATCTTGTTCTGAATCGCTTTCTTTAACCTCTTCACTTTCTTCTGATGAACTATCTTCTCTTGATTCTTGCTCTTGGCTTTGGGACTCTGATGATTTATCAGTTTGTTGTGGCTGATCGCTTTGAGAGGAACTTTCGGCGGAAGAACTATTTGAAGAAGGAGAGGTTTCTTGTGTGGTGTCCGGAGCGTCAACAGCTGGTTGAGAAATCTGTGACTGTTCGGAAACCGCAGCGATCTTCTCAGCGATAACCACTTGACCCCAATCATTCAACTCGTGGAAATCAACAAAGGTATCAATGAACATTGGAACTTCGATACGCTCTTCGACAACATCGTTTGCGATGTTTGCCACGAAGACTTCTGTTTGATCTACAGCAACCGTTGTCTGAGCAACTGCGGCTGTACTTACAGCGACACTCCCAGCGGTGCCTAGTTCACTTACCTTCTGTACTACCGGAAGGTCTTTTACTTTTTCGATAAGAGATTTTTTAAGTTGCTTACTAGCTGACCTAGCTTGCTTGATAGCTTCAGCAGACTGCTCTTTAACTTCTTCAGCACTTTGATAATCTTTGCCTTCCAATACTTGGGACAAAGAATCTCGCAGTTCTTTGAGTTTTTGTTTTGCAGTTTGCTTATCCATTTACAAAGTTTACAGATCATATTATTTACTTACTGCTGCACTTCCGAAGTAGAAACTGATTATACTGATAACGGCTGTCTTGATTTCGGGGAGAATGATGTATCCGTGAAGAGTTTGGTAATTTGTACCTTTGAAGATTCCGAACCAATTACTGTAATCAGTAGCTATCGTAACGCCGGATTCACTATTTGCTAGAATAAATGGTGCAATGATTACGCCAAATAAAACTGTTAATACAATAATTCTTCGTGTCCAAGCACCAAAGGCATCTACCCTAGCTGCTGCGGCATCGGCACTTTCGTCTGATGCTTTTTGTTTTTCAATTAGTCCTTTAGTAAGTGCTGCTTGATTTTGTACTAGTGTACCTACTAATTTAAAGATAAAGCCAGAAGCTCCACCACCTAACATTGCTAATAATTCTGGTGTCATTTAAGTTCCCTCCATAGTTTATAGATTGATAAAACTGTTAAAGTGATCAGAACTGATTTAGACACTACGCCAAGCACAAGGTCCACGCTCTGTAATGTATCCGTGGCTATCCATCCGAAGATTCCTACGGATAATCTTTGTAGTGTCTCTTCCATACTAGACTTCCTCTGGTGCTGGGAAGGTGACGCTATTTGTAATAGCTGACTCTTCATCTTCTGTTAGTTCGTATCCGTCTACGACAAGGGCATACTTGCTGTCAGCAGTCACTTTTGGGTAAGTGTGGTAGCGAGTACCAGAACCTACTCTGTGGTAAGCATAGCCTCGTCTAGCACCCTCTGTGTCTGCTCTTGCAATCGCATCAGCCTCTGTATCGTATACTAAATAATTGATTGTTTCTTCGCTCATAATTATCCTATATTATAAAATTGATTAATTTCATCTTCTATTCCTTCGTCTCTTAAATCAGCCCTAAAGACCATAGTCTCTGCTATAGGGTAATCAAAAAACCTTTGTAGTGCAAATGTACGAGTTGCACCAATTCTTAACTTTCCACTTAAAGTACTACCTCTGTATGCACCTACTGTAATAGCTGCCGATGTTGAAGTTGTACCATCTTTAGTAGTAGCCTTTACTAAATGAGTACCATCCTTTGTAAAGAAAGTAGACCCAAGTATATCTCCATCTCTTGCTATATTTAGTAAAGCTGTTTCTTTTGTTGCACTTGTATTTGCGACTCTTTGTTCAAAAGGGTTAGAATTAGTAGTTTTATCTAAAGCAGTATTGAATCCCGGATAAGTAGTACTAACACCAGACCCAGCTGAAATAATAACTCTTTCAGCCACAGTATCTGCACGATTAGATATAACACTAAATGTACTCATAGCAGTAACTTCACCAGCACTATAGAAATAAGAAGCCTCTAAGTGGTCATCTGTTCCATCTCCTTTAAAGGCTGGCTTACCATTTTCAAGTTTTACTTGTCCACCATTCTGAACAATAGCTGGTTGACTTCCAGCAGTTGCTTGAGTCATATCATCACCATTACCACTTTGGTCGTATAAAGTTTCTACGAAACCATTACGAGCTATGCGAGATACTCTTAAATTAGATACAGTAAAGGTAAAACTTTGTGCTGTCGTTTGAAATGACAATACTGTAGCTGTGTTATTTACATCAAATCCATTGTGGGCAGCATCTCCAGTTCCTCCATAGAATCCACTATTAGTAGCTGAGATAACATCATTACTTGCACTACCTAATGCGGCAGTCCTTGGCTTAACTCCTACTGTAGATGTAGATGTGCTTGTATAATCAAAGGAAACAAAGTAATCATCTCCACTAACAAGAGAATTTAGCAGAGGGAAGTTTATTTGTTTAGTACCACTTGTGGAACTAATCTCAGCAGTAAATCCAGTCTTACTTTCATTAGTCAATGTAATTGCGGCTGAAGCCCCACCAGCAGCCACTGGGTTTCCACTAAACTCATTCGCATCATTGTACAAACCATAATAGTTATTGATGTTGGACTCAATCTTGAAGCGATTGTCTGATTGGTCTGACTCAAAAATGACAATTTCTTGCATAGTGCCATCCATAAATTTAGAAGCATTTTCATTACCACCTATTCTAGTGAAATCAGTTGAAGCGACATAACTACTAGCCGTATTGTCAGCTCTTTTATCCGAATTAACAAAAATATCAAAAGTAAGATTATCTCTTATAGCTGAACCTAAAATCTGTGTTTCATATGTTTCAGTTGAAACCGCATTGTTTGCTGTATTTGCGAAATGCACAAACTCCAAATGGTCTGTACCATCATATCCGAATTGATAACCGTTGGTAGAACCACTTCTATTAGATATAATTGGGTGAGCATTGCTTCCATCAGTCGCAACATTCTTTGATACAGAAAAAATAGAAACATCTGCTCCACTTGAATTAGCAAATGCTTTACTAATTAATAAAAACTGAGAACTTGACTCCTCAAAATCTATAGCAGTATTATTATTTTCAGTAATTAATGCTCCATTCTCTGCAATCTTTGGTTGGTTACCAGCAGTCTCTTGAACTGCATCGTTTGACCCAGCTTGGTCGTACCAAGTGTGGACGAATGCATCTGTTCCACTAATAAAATCTCCAAGGGTAGTAGCAGTTGTGCTTCCACTTTCGCCACCTTGTTCAGCTATATCACCGACCAATGAGCTAGTACTTAACTTACCTTCTGTATCGAAATCTACATCTACTTCTACATTATCAGAACTTCTGCGAAGTCTTACAACTCTATTGTCGGACTCTACTATCTTAATATTTCTGAACTCGCCTTCTATTGGACCGCTTCCGGAGTTAGCTCCGCCAAAATCATTTAAGGTAAAGTCAATAAAGTTTACATTTGCGGTTGAATCATTAAATAAGGCAGTAACTTCAAATGGCGTAAATGTAGAATTTGTAGTCGCAATACTTTTTTCATCTGTTTCAGATGTTGCGTCAGATATATCTACAGCCATTCTTACTGTACCACTTCCGTTTCCTTTGGTTACTTTAAATTCTCCAGTGACTGTATATCTTTTACCTACACTTAGTCCTTGAACACGAATTACGTGACCGTATTGTGTTCCAGACGTTGCCTTATTAGCTCTTAATATAAAGCTATTATTCCCTAAAGAAAGACTTACTGAATCAGCTGCACCAGAGTTTGTACTAAAATGACCTACTGTAAATGTAGATCCACTGATTGCGTTACTATAATTACCTAAAGGTAAATCATTTAAGTTGGATGGGAAACCATCACTTCCATCTAGCTTAGTTGTAGGTGCTCCGTAACTAGCTTTTACCTTACGAAGACTATAAGCAGCTGCGGCTGTTGCTACATCTGCTGGTAGTGTGCTTTCTAACTCACCGTTTACCCATTTTTCTAAAGTACCATCTTGTACTTGATTAGCCGAGAAGTCTTCTTCTAAATCATCTTCACTTCTACGAGCCTTGACAACCCTTCCATTCATTGCACCAATATCTCGCAATGAGTACGCAGCTGCGGCACCACCGAATCTACGAGCTATTCCTAGATCGGTATCTCTACCAGAGTATCCTTTAAGTACGTCCCAAGTTGCCGCCAACTCAGCATCCAAAGGGTTGACTCCGTCAGCTAGTTGTTCTGAAGACATTAGTTAGTGAACTGAGATGCGTGAATCTTTGCGGAAGTACCACCAGAGCGAATGAACTTAGCTTTGACAGCTGCCTCTTTGCTGAAGGTATAACTTCTACCAGCGAATAACTTGTGACCGTTTGATGTTGTGGGTGCACTACCATCGAATGTCATAAATACATCAGCGTCTTGGACATCCATAGCGATATATTTAGTCAATGAATCGAAGGCACTTGTGTTGTCATCGTTTGCTCCAGAGAACAGAACGCCACCAGCGGTAGCATCAACTGTCAATCTGTGGTCATTAGCTGTTCCACTTGGTACGGGATAAAGGTTAGTTACGAATGAATTTGCCATATGAGTATTTTACATTGAGTGTCAACGACTTTGTCGATTGACGTAAGTTGAAAATTTGTGATTAATTGAGTTATTGTTTGAACGAATATCTATTTTTTCTAGCTCGATGTCTAAATAGTTTTTAGCTATTTGTTCTTCGGTTAGAGCTTTACCGTGCTGACCATCCATACGTAAGAAGTCTGCATAAGATGCGTGAGCTACAAAGTAAAAGAACTCAAGGGGAAAGTCTGTTGAATCCGCTGTAAATGTAGGAAGTTCTTTTTTATAAGTAACAAATGCTGATGTATCATTATCGTTAGTTATATTTAAAATATTAGCACCGTTAGCATCCACGTAAAAATCATATTCAAGAGCTGAGTTTTTTTGAAATGCTTGGGTTCTGTGAATACGAATGAACTCACCTATATCATCTTTACTGGCTTCAGTATAAGGTACTACATTCCCAGAGGTAAGTGTTCTTTCTTCGGAAATAACTAAGTACCTAGACCAAGATGGACTCAAGTTATAAGCTTCCGCAGCTCGGCGATTTACAAAACTGAGAATCTTAGAATCCTCCTCAGTTGTAAAAGAACTCACACCGGCTAACGCTTGTATGAGTGCTTTGAGATCTGTATAACTTTTTACTTGCATTATATTTTATTAGGGGAAAGTTCAGCAAATGTTTTATTGTAGTGCTTTAAAAATTCTTTGGAGTGTACCTCCTTGTGTCCGTACTTACTTGTAAGTCTAAAGAACTCACGAGCCGGCATAGTGGCTACTGGTTTCCCTAGTACTGGATGCGTTGTGCCCTTAAGGTGTGCTGCTTGTTTAGCGGCAGCTGCTACTCTCTCGTGTTCTGTTTCTCTTTCTAATTTGAAACCATTCTTGATCTCTTGCATAAATGCTGCATCGATCTCATCATCTGTGAAATTCTTTGGTAAGTCCGTAATAATATCCATAATAGTTTTAAGTTAAAAAGAAAAGGTATAGGGGGCTTTCGCCCCCCGTACCGAATGTAAGGATTAAGCAGTTCCTTCGATAACACCGTGTGCTTGTGGGTGATATACTCCTAATGTAAGAGCACAATCCACGTAGCCACGCTCACCACCACCTTGGTTAGGTAGACGTGTTGATCCCATTGGGATTAACTCGTGAATACCAACGTATTCTGGGTTGATTAAGTATCCGGACTCACCAGCGGATGAACCGAAGTCTGGCATACAATCTGGATTACCGTTTACGATGGAAACGATACCGTGGTCTGATTGGTATAAATCAACAGTAAGTTTGATTTCACCAGCTCCACCGTCATAGTTTACTGAACGCACATTGTTTGTAGCTGAAGCAGTTACACGAGCGAAATCACTGATAACGCGGCGTAATTTAGTGTCAGCAACCAATGTTAGGTCATTAACTGTACCAGTTTCTTTGAAGATAGAAGCGATGATGTCATTCAATGTTGATTCACTGAATGCTGTAGCACCAGCTTCTGCAACTGTGTAGCGGCTGTCTGCTGGAGTACGGAATGCTGCTGGAACATCTGAGTCAGAAGCGTTAGCTTCTAACCAACGTCCTAAACCACGAAGGGCATAAGGAGTGTCGGAACCGTTTTCTACAGTACGATCTTGAGAACCAGCGATAGTTTTTTCGATATCGCGTTTAAGCTCACGAATTGCTTTAGCTTCTGCTTGAGCAATCTTAGCTGGTCCGACTGAATCAACTGCTTCTTGTAGATCAGATACTTGGTAATCGCGGCGGAACTTCTGAATGTAGTTACCTAGTTTTGCACGTCCAGCGAACTGATCAGTGAATGTACCTACGTCAGCACCTTCACGGATACCAGTTGATGATGGAGCAGCTAATGCGTCTACTGTCCACTCTACGAATGTAGCGTTTGCTTTCTGCTTTTGAGCAGATGAAAGGATTGGAGTTTCTTCCGGAGCAAGAATTGTCAAGACATCTGTCAAGTCTTCTCTGTTAGAAACACCAGATCCCGTATTTGTTGTGTCATATGTATTACTAAATGCCATAATATTTTAATGGGTTGTGTTTGTTTAACGATTTTTAATTTGTTGTGTTCTGAGAGTTATAAAATCACTCTTGTTGCCAGAATGTCTAAACCGTTGGTTAAGGTCTTTAAGTGCCTTAACGGACTTATTCACACCTTTATCTGATGATGCTCCGGCAGATATTGCTGCTTTTGGAGGTGTCAACGTAGCTGACTTCGGAGCTTCCTTGACTGGTTTACGTCCATAAATACTATTCGCTGCGTGAGCCATCAGATAGTTAAGTTGAGCTGCAACTTCTGGATCTGCTTTTTCTCGTAGTGAATCGAATCTAGGATCTCCAATCATAGCTTCGTAGCTTTTGCGTACGTCATTGTCGTCTCCTTGTAACCAGTTCAACTCTTGTTCAGCTTGTGTATCAAAAGCTTCTTTGAGCTGATGTGACTGCTGTACTCTTTGAACTGTTTGCAGTTGAGATGGTAAGTACTTATCACGAGCCTTACGAGCGTTGAGTAAACTCTTACGCACATCTGACTTGGTTAATTCCTTGCCTTCAACTTCTGTTACTACATCTTCGGGTCCGTAGCCATCTGCATTGAATAATGTTTCCTCTGCCCATTCTATGACATCTGTTACTTCCTTCGCCTTTTCTTGTAATCCTTCTAACGTATCTACTGATGCGTAGGGATTATTGGCTACTTCTTGAGTTTCTAATGGATTATTATTTTGCAGTTGAGCTTCCATCTCTTTCAGCTTTGCTTCAGCAGCTTTACGTTTTGCTGTGAGCTCACCGAATCGAGCGACTGCTCTACTTCCTAGCTTCTCGGATAATTCTCGAAGATCATCTTCGGACATATCATCTAGATCTAACTGTGAAAGAACATCTTCAGAACCTTCTGGTTCTTCAGTTTGTTCAGCAACGATTTCTTCACTTGCTTCTACCTCTGGACTCTCGACCTCGGTTTCTTCTGTTACTTCATCTGTTGCTTCAACTGGTGGAGCCACTTCTTGAGTTTCCTCATTCTGTTTCCCCAAGCGGCGGTTTATAAAATCCGCTGCTGACATATTTGACTGTGACGCTGTTGTTTCGGTTGAGGGTTCAGCGACTCCCTCTGTGATTTCGTTTGACATAATGTTTGCACTCCTTAACGCCGAGCGATGGCGATAAATGTATTATAACTTATGTATCAAGCCTATCAGAAAAACGAACTTGTAGTTTTCTCCAGTCGCACATTTGTAGTATCTGATCGTATGTCAGAATGCGTCCAGATATTTGTTGTATCTGTTCGTTGCTTGCGTTATGTAGCTCTTCAATGGTTTCTTCACGAAGCTCTGCTACTACTTTTAGGAATCGAGCAAAGTGCTCGTGATTACCTAGTGATTGTAAGTCCTTTTCTAAACTCATAAATTATTGTGCTGCTGAACGCATAAGTGCTACAGTACGTGGTCCTCTAGTCTTTACTTGTTTGTACCACTTGGAATCAACCATTTCATCCGCTGCTGTACCGTAATCATTTTGCTCTAAAGCAGCTTTCATCTTCTTGAATGTATTCAACTTATTGTATCCTAAGTTGTACGACATATCAATCAATGCCATCTGTACATTCTTGGGACGGCTTTTAATGTTTGGGTCAAACTTCTGTAAATCCTTAATGGCTCTAGACAATGAGTAACTATATAGCGAAGATAATTCCTTGTCGGTTAGTGACCTCTTGCCGGACTTTAGTTCTTCTCTGTTTAGTCCAAGCGAATCCAAGATGGGTTGATTAGTTTTGTCCTCTAGGTTAAAACCAATTCCTATGGACATATTGCCCAATGAATCCTTGTAAGCTTTTGGTCTTACACCTTCGTTGACTCCTATCATTTGTGCCACTTCTTCGGCACCTTTATTTTTTGCTACAGCTCTCGCTACGTAGCCTTGTGCGGATAAATTATCAGCCATATTATATTCCTTGTGTGTTAATATCTCCCATCTGAGCTGGCTCTGTACCGACTCTACCAATTTGGGCGTTCTGTGCTTGTTGCATCTGGAAGGTGTATTGTCCGGCGTACTTCTCAAGTCTCGCAGCAAATGCTTCATCTGATTGAAGTCTTTGTGCAACGTCTGGCTGAGAAGCGTACTGCTGTATAACAGTAAGAGCAATTTGAGCACCGTTAGGACGTGCCGGCATTTCGATACCAGCAAAGATTTTAGCGAGGTCATCTGTTACTTGTCGTACAACTTGTTCTTGAGCTGCTTCTGTAGGTTGTAGCACACGATCCGCGAG
>Ga0208434_1000405_pt1 | contig 21216 bp, 42 predicted proteins | sample 13_taG_FD_184086 | JGI IMG/M metagenome (GOLD analysis project Ga0208434, IMG submission 184086) | Marine viral communities from the Subarctic Pacific Ocean - 13_ETSP_OMZ_AT15268 metaG (SPAdes) (version 2) | ecosystem: Environmental > Aquatic > Marine > Oceanic | place: Pacific Ocean | collected... | reverse complement strand
TCCAGTTGCAACACGAATAGTTTCCATTGCAACGGATGGGAATACCTCTTCCCCAACTCTCATTAAAAGTGGTAAACGTCTTACAACTCCGTCAATCTCTGGTACGGTTGATATAACACCAACACCGTCTGCATTCAAACCTAATAGTTCAATTGGGCCCAACATACCATCCCACTCAAATAACCAAGGGAGTGGGTCACCTATCTTAGCGACTCCACGAGGCACTGCATTCTTATTTGTTTGGGATGTACCAGTTTGTGCAATGATGATACCATTACCTGCCAACGCTTGTGCCAAGTCCATATCACCACCAAGTCTATCTTCTTCTGAGAACAAGACAGGAAGTATGATTACTCCAGCACCAGCATCTCTGAGTTTCCAGATTAAATCTGCAATGACAGTTCTCTTCCAAGGCCACTGTCCATACTCTTCAATTGCTCTTTCATCTATTTCGACTATTGCAATATCTTGAGATGTTGTAGGAACATCATACTGTTGGATTAAATCAAATGATTTTAAACGTAGAGTTTCCTTAACAAAGGGGTCACTCCAACCAATAAAAGAAATAATGCTAAGGGTTATAAGGGCAGTCGCCCAGTGTGTTATCCATTTCATCGTTCTATTTATGGCTTAGTTCTGAGTAACCGAAACCGAACAACCAGAACCATTTGTACATATACCAGTAAGAGAATATGTCCTATCAGAATTATCTGTTTGTTCTAAATCTAAAGTGTAAGCACCACCACCATTTGTGATGTCTATATTTGCAGTGTGGTCGGCATAACGCTGGAATACATCAACAGTGTGTCCATCACCATCTATTTCAATGTCTGCAAATTGGTCATCACTACCGTTACCTCGTTGTGATAGTTCAACGTCATTACTATCACCGTCTATTGCAATAAACCCATCATGGTCACCAGAACCACGTTGTGTGTGTTTTACAGTGTTACTATCACCAGTGATGTAGTTTGCAATATGTTGTCCACCATTACCGTTATCATCTGTTTGATAACTTGCAAGGCTATTACTATCGCCATTGACTATCCAGTAAACCTCATTATCACCAGTTTCATCTGTATCTATATGGCCATCTTCATGTTTACCCTGCCAGGCTTTGACATTATTACTATTACCATTAACTATTACATATGCATAATTGTTGTCTTGTTTATGGATTTGTATATCAACATTATTATAGTCTCCATTCAATATTTCTGAATACACAACATTACTATCTCCATTATCAATAGTGAGACTCATATTATTATCGTTGTCTCCACCATTACCTATTTCGCTATGAGTAATATTGCTATTACCATCAATATCAACAGACATGTTATTGTTGTTTCCGTGATTGTCCATTTTGGATATATTAAGATTACCATCTTGTGTAAGACTCATCTGCTGATTGCCACCATGAGTCCAAACTCTTACTTCATTAGTATTACCTGTTTGATTGAATGAGACTGTTTTGTTGTTTCCAGACAGTTGTGCATCTCCATAGCCTGATAATGCTTCAATTTGATTATTTTCTCCGTCTTGCACAATAGTTATATCTGTATTGTCACCAACTTGATTAACGTAAATGTCATTTGCAAAACATGGTAATGTTATAAGAACAAGACTAATCGATTTGAATAATAGTGACTTCATTTCTCCCACTCTCTCCTATGCGAATATCATAAAATTCTAAAGCATCTTGTTTTAAGTTTATATTGTATGTATTGTTTTTGTTAAGATTCATCTCAAATATATGACTACCACTATCTCTTCTGAATAACCAGTTCGTTTCTTCATCATATATCTCAATGCCTGTGTCTGGGTCTTTACCTAACTTAATACCATCTGCACTCTTCTCAAACTCTCCTCGCATTTGTAGTGCAAGTTGTCTATTCAATACATCAAGAATATCTACTAAAAATGTATTTGCAAGAAAGTCTATATCCAAACCTGTCTGCCATATCTTTCTTTCGTCTATCTTTAGTTCATCCTCTGAAAGTACATCAAAGTCTAAAAAGTCTATACCTAAGAAATCTGCAAGTTTTTCAACTCTTATCTTTTCTAATTGGTCATCAATTTCTACTGGTGTTCTTCTTATCAAAAGATTCAGAATACTACGTTCATCCAAATCCAATACAACTGGTCTCATAGGAGTTGCATAAGGACTAGGAACAACTGTTGCCTGAAATGCTTGATTCATTATAACCATACCAACTTCAGAAGCTACTGATATTTCTCCGACAACACAAACAAAGTTTGAATTACATGATGGTAGCAATACAATAGTAGAAGAACCTAACTCATCAACTGTCATTGAGAAGTCTGTACCTCTGACACCCACTGTTGCAGTTGGTGTTTTAATCTTTACGTTCTGTCTTGAGTTTTTAGCAATCTGTCCAGACGCATATCGTATCGTCCCAAAAGATGCTTTTAGTGATAATGAGCCTTTCTTAGTATTAGGGTCATATACAAAATCATCGATAACTAACTTAGAGTGTTCAGTAACATCGACTCGTGTTTCATCTATAAACTGAATCGCAGTTCTTCCGTCTTTAGTACGAACCGTATCCATACTTTCAACATCAAACTCTTTTTCAATCTCTTTAAAGGTATCACTACCTCTTTCTATATTTGTTCTACCCTTTTGCTCAATAACATCCCCCACTTTAGCATAAAGTAGAGTAGGGAATATTAAAAGTAATAAAAGACTAGTCTGTCTGAGATATGTCCACATCAAAACTATCACCTGCTATAGTCATATCGACTACGTTATCATTGATTCCACTTTGCACGATGTCTACTGTTCCACCACCGCCAGTGATTCCAAGGTTAATAGTATGTCCGTCCGAATCACCATCACCAGTTTGTGTTGTTGTGATAGCGTTACCTTCATTTGAACCAGTACTTGTTGTTGCAGTACTGTTTGAGTTGTTCATAACAACAGTTAACGCTGCAGATTTACCATTAATGGTAGACGCAATAATGTTATGGTCTCCTGTCGTAGTAAAGTTAACCACTGCATTATCTGAATCGGCTGATTCACCAATATCAAATGTATATGCGTTGGTATCTCCTGTAGTTGTAATATTTAATGTTACAGTATCACAACTCCCTGCTGATGCTGAACTACAATCTAAGTCTACAGTGTTATCTGAACCAGTAAACTCCCAAGTACCTGTATAAGTTGCACCTTTGATTGTTGCTACAATAGCGTTATTACTTCCTGTTTGCGTGATATCAAAATTCATATCATCACCATTAATCACTGCATCCGTAGTGCTTGTACCTATCTTGTTATCAGTACCATCTTGTGTGATATCCAAATCAAGCGTGTCCCCTGCTTGTGTAATATAAATGTCATTCGCATGTACTACGCCGACAGATGCCATAACAAAAATGAAAGAACTTATTATTATATTTTTCATAGTTCTAACGATTCGTTTATTAAACTTAATCGTCCTCTTTAGTTATGTAAAGGTCTTGTTCAAAGTCCCACAAGCCTTTCTCTTCTCCTTTGTAAATCATATCAATAATCGCTTGATCGATAGCAGTCTTAACTGCCACAGATGTTGGTTCGTTTGCCGCAGCGCCCGCCTCAAATTCAAATGCTCTTGTTCCCATTTCAAAGAACCTAAACACATTGAAGTCATCCTTCACACTAGCAATTGTTTTAGTAACATTTGTAGTTAACAAAACTTTACCAGAATTTACTGAAACAAGTCTCATTGAAACCGTTACTTGGTCAGTTCTATATGATGTATCCCCACCAACACCAAAGTAACGAAGTCCTGTACCGCCACTTATAATATTAGTATCGTATCCAATAATCCCACCTTCCAAAATTAAACCTGCTAGTTTCAGAGGTTTTAGTTCTGGTTTGTTTTCACCCTTTTCATATTGTTCGTATGTGGATTTCGCTAACTGTCTTTCTTTAACTAAGTTGTTGAGTCCACCTCTTTCTATTACTGTAAACCAATCTCCATTAGCTGCACATTGTAATGCATCAATAACCCATGAATCTGCACCTTGTGTTACCGCAGTAGATAACTGAGAAAATCTTTGACTTGGTTTTCTTTGTCCTGTCAAATCTTTAAACTCATAAACTGCAATCGTCATAGGTGGAGCATCTAATAATGGCAAGTTCTCTAAATTATGTTGTGTACTAGCAACAAAATCTTTTGGTGGTTTAACATCTAAATTCTGTTCTACCGTTGTTGCACACCCACCAAGAAAACACGTTAATATTAAAAATAATAATGCCTGTTCCATGTATTAAAATCCAAATCCATCTAAGGGAACAGTTATCTCTGTAAATGTTCCATCTTCTTCAGTTATTTGTACTGTGATTGTATTCGCAGTTACATCTTTTACCCAATAGATAGTTGCACCTTCTAACTCAGCAGTACCAGTAAGCGCACCATCTTCCTCAAACATACCATCCACAAGATTCTTGGATATTTGAGCATATATACGAGACTCTACGTTATTAATAAACTTATTGATTGTCTCGTTTTCTTCTTCTCTTTTTAATCTTCTCTCTTCTGCTTCTGCATCCGTTCTAAGTTTTTCCTTACGTTGATACTGAAGTTGTTCTATTGATAAAAAATGTTGCGACTGTCCAACACCATTAAAGGATGGACTACCAAATTCGTGTACTAAATCCTGTGCCTGACTAAGAGTCGGGCTTATCAGAATTATTCCTACTAACAGGGTTTTGCACAAATTGTTCACTGTTACTACCATATTTTTTCACTATCTCCTCAAGGTCACCATCTAATGGTTTTCCTGTTTTTTCGTAATGTTCTAATAACATTGCAAGTTTTGTATTTAATCTTATCATATCATTATCTAACATTCTCACCCTGTCTACCAATGCAATAAGCGTACCTTGTGCTTGTGCGATTACAGGGTCAATAGTCTTTGTTACCCACTGCCATATAAAATATATGAAGTAAGCCATTCCACATGCGGCTATTAAGGGAAACCCGTACTGACTAATTACGTTCGCTAATTCTTCCAACCATCTTCCCCCTTAATCACGCCTTGCGTCATCTTTACCTTCGTTTGCAGCAATCCTATCAATATTAGGTTTTACTCCAAATGCATAACTCATCAATGCATCTATCTTAACTAAATCGTTATTCATCGTCTGAACACGATTGTCTAATGCACCAATAATGTTTTTAAGGGTAGTTACACTTGATGTAACTCCATCAAGTATGAAACCAATCGTAAGAAAAACAAAGTAACCAGCTGCCAATGCTCCCGCTATTGGAGCTCCGACTTCACCAATGAATTGAAATACATCCATATATACTCTCTCTCTAGTGTACTATTAAATTACCCTATCTAAAAATTCTCTCATCGCATCTATTTATCAGCGTTCTATTACCCAAAATTCCTTTGGTGAGGTAAATGTTTGTTCCCATTGGGCATTCACTACCCTGTATTCCCAATAGATATGATTAACATATACTACACACAGAGCTATTATAATACCACAAATCAGAAAATATATCTTTTCTCTTTTGGTAAAAAAGTGGTCGTCATTCCAATTATCCATGATACTCTCCTCTGTATATATTTATGCTTTGTCATTGTTTTGACAACAATGGATATTTGACACATAAAAAAAGGGTCAACACCGAAGTGTTAACCCTTTTCCCAATCCGAAGATTGTTTCTCTACTAGTTTCTGGTTCTTTCAGTGTGAATCCAATTCAACCACCAAGGAATTCTGTTGCCCAGCAGACCTTATCCCACGTTACTCGTTAGCAAGTTTCTCAAAGTACGACATTGCATCGTCATCATTATCACTTGAAGCAGAGAATGGTGCGGCTTGTGGTTCTGGTGTTGGAGTTGATGTAGGTGGAGTAAAGTCCACTGTATCTTCCTCAACAATCGCAGCAGCAGTCTTTGCAGTTGCTACTGTGCCAGACAAAACGGCATCTAGTCTTGCTTTCAACTCATCATATGATTTGAAATTACTAGGAGCTGTGAAATCAGCGAGTGAATGAGTTTTACCATAGATAGTCTCTAGTTCCTCATCCGTTGGTTTCAATTGTACAGGGTTGTCAAACTCTGACTTGTCATAGTTCCAATATCCATCAACCTTACGAATCTTCAGTTTGAAGTTTGCACCTTCCCATAAATCAAATGGGTTGATTGGTGTTTCATCTGCAAATTCTGGTTGCATTGCTTCCATGATTTTGTCATAGATTTTCTTACCGTATCTATACAACATTACTTTACCATTGTTTTCTGGATTCATTGTATCCTCAACAACGTAGATATTTGAGTAGTATTGCAATTTACGTTTCTGTTTCCTTGCAATCTCTTTATCTGACTCTACACCAGAATTCCATAATGCAGAGTTAAACTCTGACACAGGGTCGTTCTGATTCATAGTAGTCAAAGAGTTCTCAATGTACCACTGTCCAGTTGGGCCTTGGAATGCGTGATTCCATAAACGTACCCAAGGTAGTTCCTCACCAGCAGGAGCAGGCAAGAAACGAATTACGGCATAACCGTTACCCGACTTATCTACTACAGGTTTCCACAGACGTTCATCAACGTATGATTTCTTTTCTGTGTTAGGTGCATCGTCCTTTTGGACTTGTTGAAGTAATTTATCCAGACTGTTCTGGTTTCTTAGTGCTGAAATTGACATATTTTTTTCTCCGTATGTTTTCGTATGTTAAAGTATTTCACGTTTTTCATTATGTAACATTATATATAATACATTAAAAGTGGCCTGAAGTCAATAGTTTTTTCAAACTATATTGACTTTATTAATGGAAAGATTTTAGCAATCTCAATCGCACATTTCTGTGCAACTTCCATATGTTCCTTTTGCGTTCCGTTCTCAGAACGTAACTCAATATAATGTACCCATGAACGTAATGTACCGTTCATGTAAAGTCGTGTCTTAGTCAAACCTTCTGGTAAGACAGCACGTGCTTGTTCTTTTGCAATACCATTGTCAATTGCCCATTGGTATGCTTGTTTTGCTTGATTGATGACTCCATGTTGTCTGCGTTGCCAGTCTGTAATAAGTTCAACTGTCTTTGCATCCATTTGGATATTAGCATCATTCTCAATCTCAATAGAATTCTGTCTATTCTTAGTGTCCTGTAAACGACATTCTCTTGTCGTAAATGCGTCACCCATTGCAGATGGTTCTGCATATCTCTGACTGAATTCTTGGAATGCGAAACTACGATGTCGCACAATTTGATGTGCAATATCTCTAGTTGTGTCAATCTCTATGCAAGCCGATGCCATTTCGAGTGGCGACCAGTGTTTGTTTTTAACGAGGTATTTGATAAGTTTTTCACTCGTTTCGTGACTTGCTTGATTGGCTGGATTGGAGACACGGGCGCAATACGCAATAAGTTCTTGGATATCTTCCCCGACATATAAATCTCCTTCTGGTGGTTGTGAATAACTAATTAGTCTTGCTTGTGTAAGCATTTGTTTTGTTTCCTTATGTTCTACCATTCTCTAGTCCACCTTTTTAAAATAATTTCAATAAGAGCAGTTTTACATCTTACTCTAGGATGGTGTCCTAGTTACTGCGTTGGCGGTAACGTGGACGATAGTTAGTGCTATTTTGATTGGATAATTCACCCAACCGTTTAGTAACATCTGCATCTCGCTTTTGCAAGTCTGCATTATCACCCTCTAACACTTTCACTCTTGAGATTGCTTCTTGCAATTTTGCACGAAAGAAATCTCGTTCTCGAATGATTTCGTCTGACATTAGAAAGTCTCCTTTATCAGCTTGAGTAGTTGCGATTTACATTTCTCTCTATTATAAGAAAGAAACACTCCATACTTGACGATTATTCGTCTTGCATCTGGCCAAATCAAGTCATTTTTCATATCCTCATCATGCTGTTTGACATATGACAATAACCCTTCTAAGATTACCATCGTTTCTAATCGTATCCTCTTTGCGAGGAAGTTCTTTAATAATACACTATGTTGTCCGTTTTGGCAAGAGAAAATTTCATTAAAGTTATCAACTTGCAAACATAATAGTGACATATCATTCAAAAAATTATATGACAAAGATTGTTTAGTTTTACTCCACTCCATATAGTTCTCCTCACTAAAGTCACCTATATATCCTTTTGGTGATTTAGAGAAGTTCGCAATGAAGTACTCTAATGTCTTATCGTCATATTTTCTTGCTGTTTTAGCAAAGAAATTCCTGTCCCTTCTTTTTAAAAATGATGCCTTGGTTGCTGAGGTTTTACCACCATACTTCTTATAGTCGTAGTCTGTAGTAAAGTGCAATTTCAGACCAATGTACATCCGATAACAATCCCACGCTTCCATTAGAAATATCCTATAGTGGTAAGGTTGCTACTCGTGGCAAGAAATTTAATTCCCTTGCATCTGCTTCTATCTTTTCCTTGAGTGGTTTGGAGATTAAAGGTGCGACTGCATCTGGCTCCATTGAATGTTTTTCACAATAGTCTAGTATTGCATCCATATATGTAGTTTGTCCAAGTCCAGCATTTACCATCTTTTCAATCATCAATGCAAACTTCTTGGGTGTCATCACTGCAAGTTCTTCCAAATTGTTCTTCATAACAAATCTCCTATTGAGCGTTTGATTTGGGAGAGAGCAGAAAGGATACCCTCTCCCAAGTCTTATAAAGCAGAGCCAGTGTATAAGTGCTGGGTGCAACGAACAGACTAACCGTAGGTCTGTATGGACGTATTAAGGCGTCACCCTTTCAATCTAATTCTGAAGTACATCAAAATCTTTTCTTTGCGTTTTCGCTCTTCCTTCAGTTTGCGATAACACCATGCTTGATATAAAGTCATAGCACTCTCCCCTGTTAAGGTTAAGTGCGTTCCTTCGCATTATGCTACTTCCGTCCCAAAGGGATGAACGAGAATAAGGTGAGGATGTTTCTGTTTACAAGTACACCCTCAAAACTCAGTGCGATTAGGCAGCTAGTGCGTAATCCACAGGAACATAATTGTCGTTTGCAATTATAGTTTTTGACCATTTACGGAGTCACCCGACAATTCTAAACTTTCCTATTCCTACTAGTCGATCCTAGTTCGCCCCCATCATAAACACTTCGTGTTCCAGATAGATACTTTGGAATCTTAGCATCTGCTCTACGGTTTCTTTCTTTAAAATAGTCTTTTGTAATCACAACAAGTCTAGTTTTTGATAACCATTTAAACATATACTTCTCCAAGTGTTTATGGTGGAGGCGTTGGGTACTGCCCCCAAGTCCTATATAGTTTTCAGTCTGCGTCATGCAAATTGTAGTATATTTATATCATAAAAGCATTTGAATGTCAATAGATAAATCTATATTGATTCTCCTTGCCCCAACAATCTTACTAGTCCATCACCCCTACCAAGAATACATCCAACATCACTTCCAGCTGGAAATTCTATTAATGTCCAAGTTTTAGTTTCTTCATTGGTTGCAATAATGAACTTAGAACTAGAAAATTCGCCAGTCTGAGTTATAGTTCTACCTTCAAAAAGTATTGAAGGTTTCTCCCCATACACTTTAGAAGTCTCTACAATATCTTCTAGAGTTCCACACTGTAAAGGTTTATTTACCCAAAACGGTTCTGCTACGGCAGTTGTTGCACTAAACAGGAGCGCCGATAACATCATTTTCTTTAAGTTCTTCATTTTCTTTTATCCATTCTTCTGTAAACAGGTCGATAGTTTCAACCAAGTCTTGAAGATAGTCCTTCTTATCCTTTACGAATTCTTGTACGAGTCCATCTTCCGTTACAACAAGAATAACAATCTGATTGATTTCAATTCCTGTTCTTTCTTCAAACATCTCTGCATAAGCAGATGCTTGCATATAATACTCAAAATTATAATCATCTTTACGTTCTGAACGAGAAGTCTTAAAATCAATAATAGATGGAACACCATCCCATTCTGCAATACAGTCTACCCGACCAGCAAGTCGATACTTCTCACTCCACAATCCTGCTTCTTGAGCATAGATATTATTCACCTTTGCTTTCAGAGTTGGTTGTAGTTGTGAGAACAAACACCAAGGTAAGAATGCAAAATCTTCTTTTAATACATCCTTGTTATTTAGGAAATCTTCTACCATAGAGTGAACAGCAGTTCCACGAGCAGCTGCAGTTCTCATAATATGATTTGCAACATCATTACCTACACGTTCACGCCATTTGGCAAGTCCAATTTTCTTTTCTTTTCGAACACCCAATACGGTTGTAATGGATGGATAAAATCCTGTAGGCGTATTATAGAAACGCTTACGATTTATATTTTTTGTTGATACCTCTGGGATATCTACTGGATTATGTATAAACATATTATTCCTCATTATTTAATTTTCTAGTGTACAGTATACACCAATCACACACGAATGTCAATACCTTTTACTAATTATAAACCTAGTATACCAAACAAGTTAAACCAACCCATTGATACACCAATGATAATTGGTACTCCAATCATAGTAAATGCGATAATCAAGAACGCTAGTCCTACACCTTTATTATGATATGGCTCATTATTATTACTCATGTTCTCCACCTTTACCACGACCAAATCCACCAAAGTATTCTGGTTTACGTTTCGCAGTTTCAAAAGTTGCAACTGTTATTGCAACTGCTCCTAGTAATAGGGTATGCAAAACCATACTGAATACACCAGCATACATACTACCTACTATAATACCGAATACTATACACCACATCCATGCTAGTACTTGCATAATCATATGCCGTGTACTAAAATCTGGTATTGCACTCAATGGATTCTTCTCGTGGTTCATTACCACATTCCAACTATTGTATATAAATTCTTTCATTGTTATCACCTTTCTAAAAATTACTTTTGTTGGATAATGTGCATCTACATCATCTCTATATTCAGCAGCATCAAAAAAATTATAAAACTCTTTAGATATTTTTTTATCTTTAAACCATGCTGTTACTCTATACATTGATTAACCTACTCAACCCCTAGTCTAATTTTATTGATTAAGTATTCTTTTACAAAACCAGAACGTACAATGTCTCCAATTGTAAATTCGATATTGTCAAACTGTTCCATTGCGTCTAGGATTTTCATAAAGTTTACCATTCCCTGTTTGTCGCTTGATTTCATCAAGTCTGTCTGGAAGAAATCTCCACAGAAAATAATCTTTGAATCTTGTCCTACACGAGTGATAATTGTATCTAACTCATGGAATGTCAAGTTCTGACACTCATCCACAATAATTACTGCATTGTCTAATGTGATACCTCTTAGAAAAGAAGTAGTCAAAAACATCAATGAACCTTGGTTCTTCAGTCTTTCATATAGACTTGCAAATTCTCTTTCGCCAGGCATCTCAAACATAAACTTAACCATGTTCTGATATGGTACTTGGAACAGTGCTGTCTTATCTTCCTCATCGCCTGGCAAGAAACCAATCTCACGAGTAGGGACTGCACTACGAACCATGTACACTGTATCATATGGTGTTTCATGTCTTAATACATCTTGTAATCCATTATACAAAGATACAAATGTTTTACCTGTTCCAGCTGCACCGTAAAGAAATAAATTCTTATTATTCTTATATGATGCAAATGCTCTCTTTTGATTTTCCGTTAATGGTTTTATACTAACCATTTGGTCAATTCTAATGTCTTTTGCTTTAGCCATCAGTTACTTCTCCATTTCGAGCGATGTTTAGCAATCACCGCATCCGTTTTAATTTGTTTTGCAGATTTTTTACCATACCGTTGCCCTAATTGACTATCGGGATGTGCCTCTGCACCTTTCGCTAATACCTCGTGCCATCCAGCATCGTTCTTAATTCTATCACCAGTTCCACCAGCAATACTGAACATAGATGGCATTTGTTTGATGTGAGGATTTTTTTCTAAGAGTTCTTCTCTTTTTGCATTCGATAGGTAATCATCAAACTCCTCACCTGTCTCAGTATTCCTAAATGTAAATGTTGGCATTATAAATCACTGTCCTTGATTATTTTTCTATTTTGTACATCACGCATTTTGTCCATGAGTTTCCATTCACGTTCTTCCTCAGGCGACATAACCCCAATAACTGAATCCTTATTAGGTTTCCAGTATGTTCCCTTGTCCATCGCAATTGATAAACAATCTGATTGAATATTCTCAATCAATTCATTTATGACATGTTTTTCCTTTTTTGGTTCAGAGTACTTTGCCCTTCTAAGGTTGTCACTCATCTTCTTAATAGAATCAATCTTATCACACATATCACTAATCTTATGTAGCATAATTTTCCTCCAACCAGTAAGGCACATTACGATTCTTCCAGTTGTGTAAATGTGTCTTATACTTTATATAGTAGTCCCGATATGCCGTAATTGAACTTTTGTTCTTCACATCATCTGGCATTGCTTGAGTGGGTTCTGTAAATACACCTTCTTCCATGTTTTCTGGTGGACTGAATAGTGCATACTTTAGTTTACTGTAACTAAGGTGTGGCACATCTTTGTCATACCTGTACATGAATTCTGTGTTTAGTTCTGTCCACAACTCATACAACCATCTGTAGTTTTTCTTGGATTGTCGTACCCAGATTGCACTAGGGTGATTGACATGGCAAGACTTGTACAATGTATGGTCTAATTGTGGTTCTGGATGGTCATAAGTCTTTAGTAAACGATTTGATTTACTCAAACGTCTGACTTCTTTACCATCACATACACGATGTGCAGTAGACATGAGCTGTGCATACTCAATAATCATTTTACTTGCATGACTATCGCAATGCATCTCTGCACTTGTCTTTGCATCTTTATCTAGATAAAATATATTCATTTTTTCTCCCATCTGTAAAAGATATGGTCTTCAATCTCCACAGTTTTAGTTTTAGTCTTTGCCCAAGAAGGCATTACATAATCAGCATGATAGTGTGTTGCACCATCTGTGATATCTAATAAGGATAGTCTACCAGAAACAAGCCCAGTTGTAAAGAGATAAATTTCATTATATGTATCTTTATCAGCAGGAACATCTGACTTACCATCACAAAACCAACTGAATTGACACTTATGTCTGATAGGAATCATTTCACCAGTTCCCTTCCAACTTGGTCTAGTTGGGCCTTGTTTCACTACACCACAAATTGTGTTCGGAAATCTTGAGTCCTTCACACGATTAAGTGTTACTGACATCACTGCCATCTGTCCAGCGAGTGGTTGATTCCTTGCTTCATAATACACATTCTGTGTAAGACAAACTGCCTCTTGATTTAAGTATTCGTTAATCACCAGTTTATCATCCATCTCAACTGGTGTTACACTTACCAGTAGACTTATTAAAAATTCATTAATTGACATTACATACCGTCCCAGCGTTGTGCCATGTTGCTTTACATCTAGATTGTCTAGGGTCAAGAAAAGGCACTGGTTTCGGGTCAAACAATTGACCCCACAAATTACCGTAATAAATCACTTGTACTTTATCTGTAGTATTATCTATAATGATTGGATTATCATTTGGGCCTGTTGTTTCCACAACAAAACCATCAACCGATAAAGTTGTTCCTTTGATAACATCATTACCATAAACAGTTGTACATCCAACTGAACAGAGCAGTACAAGTGGTAGAAGTAGTTTATTCATTAATTACTCACCAGACTGTTAAACTCAAAATGTCCACCATGAGTTTCCTCAGTTTGGTCAATAACATCTTTTGCATAACTTCCAAAAGAATAACCAAACTTGTCAATTGCTTTCTGGACAATATTTTTTGGTGTGTCTGTCATTTCACCAGTTTCAGTATAGAAATCATATACGAAATCTTCTACATCCATCATTAAACTTTTTACTGCACTCATAATTAAACTTCCTTTCCATCAATTGTTTTAAATCCACAACCAGCAACCACATACTTTTGATTACCGATTACCATTTGGTCATCTACTGAAGTAGAACGTAAACCATATGTCACTCCATTATAAATTGGAAGGTCTGCCATTACAGTCACATTCTTATTGTAGTCACCATTGTTAACAGTCTCACCATTATCACCAGTAAGGATTTCACCTTTACTCCATGAACCAGCAAGATTGTTAGTCCACCTGTAACAGTACTCTAAAGTCTCAATTACAGATGGAAATTCTGGAACATCCACAAACGCAACTGTCTGTGGAGCATCTTCAAACGCAGTATGTATTACAGCAACTTGTGTCATTACGCAGCCTCCAACATTGAAAATGGAACATTGTATCCAGAAGTAGCACCACTGATAGGGTTAGTCACCATATCAACAACTGCTCTTGTCTTGTTAATTTTTCTGATAGTGCCTGGAGTTTTCTTTGTTTTTTGAACAACATAAACTCTTTGCCCTACAGACAAGTCACCTTTATTTTTCATCACTTTGAGGTCTGAACAAAACTTCTGTAGTTCTGTTAATTCACCAACTGTCATACCCATTAGGTTTTTTTGCATTTCATTACTAATCATAATTATTTCCTCTTTCTCATTATCAACATAGCTATTGTATCAAGCATTAAGCAAGATGTCAAGGCTTATTTTATAAAATATCTGCATCCCACACAAGTTGTGCATATTTGTCTTGCAGACGGTAAGCTTCCTTTTCCCAAGGAAGGTCATAGTAACTAGTACCTTCTACGATAGAACACTTCTTCCACTGTTTACCAGTGGCGTCCATTTCCTTCCTAGCGTACTGTTTAATGTGTATCATCTCGTGAACCACAGTAGTTACTAATTCTTTTAAAGTAAGTCCTTTTTGGACTTCTATAATAAATTCTCTGTTGGTATCTTGCATATCACAATAACCAATTGCAGAGCCTGGAATGTTTTTAATATCAACTTCAATATCTAAGGTTCTCATTCTAGGCATCAAATACCCAATCATAAAAGATACACACTGTTCTGCAACGTGTCTCTCATATTTAATTCCACCCTTAACTGATACCATATTTGTCATAAAAATTCTTCTTTCTCATTAACTATACCTATATTATACATGTTATTAAAACAAATGTCAAGGCATTTCTTCATTATTTTAGGCTAAAAAAAACCCTTGAAAATCAAGGGTTTAAGGTAATGGATGAGAATTCTGAGAGAGAAAGTCGAGAGAGAGAGGTGAATTCCCATCCATTGTTCTTATATAATACCACAGAGGTATCTTATTGTCAACACATTTTCAAAGCTTCTTCTGTAGTTTCTGTAACTCTACGAGTCCATCCCTTACCAAAAGTTTCAAATGTTTTGAGTTTTTCATAGTATGATTGACGTGCTTCTTGAAAATTCTTGATAGATGTTTCAAGACCATGTTCGTCAATATACTCACCAAGTTTCCTCAGTGTATTAGGCCCGATACCACCATCGGCAACAGTCCCAATCATTGTTTGCAAATACTTTGCACTTCGTCCTGTACCAGCGTTTACTCCAAAATCGAATACGCAGAGGTCAAGCCCAGATGGAATGTCATCACACTTTAAACGACCCCAATAATTCTTTTCGTAGATTGGTGCAACATCAGAGACTTCTAAATCTTTCATCTCTTTAGTTCCACCCCATTCTTCATAAACCCTTTTTGTTACGCCGAGATTAGTTTCTCCGCCTGGGTCTTTTGGATGATTTACATAACCACCTTCGTGATGTAAAATCATCTCCAAACAATGTTGATAGTTACTTTGCATTTTATTGTTCCTTGCAATATTCATCGTTCCATGTGAACGCTTCTTTAACGACTGCGGCAGACAGTCCTTTGTATTGTTGATGAAGTTTCTTATCTTTTGCCGAAATAATGATACTTGCCTCATCTTTGTGTAGTCCTTCTAATAATTGGATAAACATGTTTTCACGTTTAAATCCTACTAATTGGTCATCACCACCTTTGATAAATCGATAGAGTTTTTTATATTCTCTTCGAAGTACAGTATGTTCAGTTCCTTCTTCAGCATCATTCGGTGTAAAAGGGACTTCACCTTCTGGAATCACCCATACGATATTAGGGTCGAATGAGGATTTAATGACTACTCTCAAAGCATCGCAGTCATACTTTTGTAAGACTTCAACCTTCTTAGATTTAGTCTTTGCATTATTTACTTTCTTTAATACCTCAGAAAGTAGAGGGGTATAGGTATCTTGAACCATATTAAAAGTCTCCAATGTCGTTCATAAGATTTTTCAATCTTTTGTTAATAAAATAATTTAGTAGTTTAGTCCTGTCACCGTGTTCAGCATTCTGGTAATCTTCCAGAATTTGTACCTTCAAGTCACTAGGAATACATTCTAAATCAATAAGGGTTTTATTCCGTTGATAGTTTCTCATCATCTCTTCAGAGCAATAGTCAGATGGTTCTAAGTCAATCCATGTTTCCAATTTTTTCTTGGATAATGGTTTCTGTCTTATCTCATCAACGAAAGTATTATCTGGCGATAAGAAGTTTGGAACTCCATCACTTCTATCACCCTTTAGTACATGCTCTCTAATATATATGTCGGGGTCAATACCCTGTACAAACTTTTTCAATGTTGGTGAATATTGTTTAACATTGTTATATTTGTGCAACTGTATGAAATCTTTGTCACCAGACAATATAAGAATATGCTCAAACTCACTAGGAGTCTCAGCGACATGTTGTACTATGGATGCAATGACATCATCTGCCTCTGCACCTTCTGTTTCAATAACTTTGTACGGAAAGATTTCTTTGATATCATCTCTAAGATTATTTAGAGTTTCAAAGATTACATTCCAATCAAGTCCAGAGTTTGCCCTGTCCTTTTTACGATTAGATTTATAGTTGGGGAAGTAATCTCTTCTCCAATACTTTTTGCTATCATAACAAAGTACAAGTTCACCGAATGCCTCATGGAATCTACTACGGTATCCTCGTAGTGAATTCAATACCATGTGACGAACCATGTCCTCATCTAATTCATTATCTCGCTTAGAACCTAGTTGCATCATCAGATTGCTGATGGTGACTTGGTTCATGTCAACTAATATCATAATTTTCTCACTTATATTTTTGTATCATTATATAGTATACTCTAATATCGACTACATGTCAATAGATTTATTCTTCTTCATCTTCTAAGAGCGTATCTTTAATTTCGTGACAATCTAAGTATGTACTCATCTTACCATCTTTTTTTGTTACGGTAACAAATTCATCTGTAATATCTTGCATTGGATGTGGGATATGACAACTTCTATAGATTGTAGATTTTACTTGCTCAATCATCATTGATATATCTGCAATGAAATCTTCGTTCTCTGTATCAATACCATTCTCTGCCATGTTGTGTATCATATTCACAACCAAACCTTCTGTAAGATGGTCTGCAAACATCATGTCTTGTTGCAATTGTAAAGCATAATCATCTATTTTGATGTTAGGATTTGGTGTTGCTTTGAGAGGGAATTGTATAACATTTTTATTCTTTTCCGTTGACATCGAAACCTTCCACTTCCATTTCTTTTGTCCATTCACATTGTATGTCTGGATACCATGTTCCAATACTTCTTTTTGGTCTTCCATCTGGATGATATGCCATTACCAAACAAACACTCTTACATTTATTCTGTGCATACTCGCCCCAGAACATATCGATGTACTCACCAGTTCTCAGATAAGTTTCTAAGTTACGAATGTATCCTTGGTGTTCATAAAACTTTGCATCAGCACCTTTAATCTTCGCCCGCATGTTTGCACGTTCAGACGACATTAAAGATTTCTGTGTTTTTATCCATTCCTTAACTTTGATGTGACTCCATGCATCATCGTCACCCTTCTCCAAAACTGAGGGATGGATACTTTTATATTGTGGTGGGTTTTCTTTAAGACGTTTTTCTCGTGCTAATGCAAGACGTTCACCAGCTGCCTTCTTCTGTTCAGCAGTCATAGGTTTCCTACGTTTGCGAGTTTTAGGTAGTGTCTTATCGTTTTCCATTTTCACGTTACGTTTCATAATTAACCTCTTTAGTAACCACGTTCCATTTTAAGTTTCTCTTGGTTTCTCTTGAACCTACGAGTTGCTTGTTCTTTTGCTTTTCTACGTTTAGTCCCTTTAGACTCATAGAAAGTACGGTCTCTCATTTCTTGAAAGAACCCATCACGCAAGAGTTTCTTCTTCAGAATTCTCATTGCCTTGTTCACATCATTATCACGAACCATCACAGTCATACCAGAGGGTCGTTCTTCTTGTTTAAATGGTTTTTTCTTAAATTTATTTATCTGTTTATATTTCATTCTTTCCTCATGTTGGCCTGCCCTGCAAGATTCGAACTTGCGACCTACTGCTTAGAAGGCAGTTGCTCTATCCAGCTGAGCTAAGGGCAGTATCCTTGGTTTATCTACTTAGTAAACTGTACTCTGTATTGTCTACCATTACTCATAAAAGTAACTATACTATGTGAATACACAGTCTCAGTTTCTTCTTGGTATCTGGTTTCAAATCCACATACTCGTCTAGTAGACGCTGTTGCATTCGAATTATCGTGTCCGATAATCCCACCAAGTACTGCCCCTGCGGCCGCACCATTATCTTTTTTGGTAATCACTTTACCTAAGATACCACCGAACAATGCACCTTTAAGTGTATCACCAGTTTTATCTCCACCAGACGTAACATTCGTACATACCTCTACTTGGTATGGTACTTGATTAATTATCGTCTTGTTTACATCTGTGACTTGTGCATCGTGGGCATATGCCGTACTCGACATCAGCACCATGGCACAAAGTCCATAAGTTAGTTTTTTCATTATTACTCCTTCACTTCGTGTACTACTGCACCAGTTCCGAATAGTTCATATCCATCTTCTGCTTTAGTAATTTTTACATAGGTTTCCAATACTTGGCACATCTCTTTTGCGGCGTTGATTGCATCACCTAAAGTTTTATATATCATACTCTTCCCATTTCTTTTAGTACTATAACATAATTAAATTGTTTTGTCAAGAGGTATTAACTCTTTTTCTCCAGTTTTTTTATTCAGTTCTGTTTGAATAAAATTACCCTTTTCTAATTTGTTCAACATTGTTTCCACAATATCTTCAGTTTTTTTCTTGCTACCAACATGGACACCAACATAGTAAAACAATGCTAGTAGTCCTGTTGCAATTAAAGAATGTTCATATGCACCCATAAATTTACCTCTCTAAAATAAAAGTAATTACTAAAGTATTTAGTAACTATAACCCTAGTCCTCTGGGCAATACTCTTTTTCAAAATCATCGACAAGTTTCTTCTTTTTAGCAAGAAGAGATTCTACAGCATTCAATGCTCCACGTTTCTCATCAGACGCACCTTCGTCCATAGCAATCAACAAAGATTCTAGGACACTAATATCTTCCAATACTTCTACCATTACGCAACCCCTTTCACATAGGTCATCGGATTGACAACCTTCATACATTTCATTTTAAAATCGAAGTGTTCTTTATCGAACTCATCATCCATATCAAAGTCCTCACAGAACTTGTCGAATGTTATTACTTCACTAGGAAATTCTTTCCAACCGATATCATTTTCCATACCGATTGCAGCGACAAATGCCATTGCATCTTGTCCCCTGTCTAGTCCTTCTACAATGTAGTCAGTACCACCTTTGAACTTCCAGTATGCATTACCAGTTTCAAACTTACCGTCCTCACAATGAGCACCATAGTTTTCCAACCCTTGAGTTATCACAACAAATTTTTCCATAATCAATTCCTCTTTCTCATTATTACTAGCATAGTATACATGTTTTTAAAACAAATGTCAAGGCTTATTTTAATTTTTTATTCCTTGTTCTTTTGCAGCCTTAAACATCATTTCAGTTAGGATTGGCTCCATCTCATCTTCAATCTGTTGCCATCTTTCACCGAATATGCGATACTGAGCACCATTTCCAGGCAGAGGCATAAACCCAAAGAACTGTCTAAACTCTGCTCTACGGTTTCCTAGTGCATTATTAAATAAATCATATGTTAGATTAGATGCTATCCTAAAGCGTTCTAGATGTTTATTCTTAGAACGTGGAAAGTCACATTTCCCTTGTAAGGGAACTAATTCAGACAATGCCTCATTAAGTTTCTCAAAACCAGAATTAAGTCCCCATGAATTTGTAAACAGTTCTTGTTGTGTCATATTATCCCTCTACTCTATCGTGAATTGGTACAGCACCATAGAATGGTGTACCCATCAATTCTTCAACTTTATCACTGAACCTTGAATCAGAAGTTGCACCGTAGTTTCCACCGAACATAGTCCATGAACCCTTTTCGATTTCTTTCACTGGAACAATATTGACAATCGTTCTGCCCATAACATTCCTTGCGACTAACTTCGCTTCTGGATACCTATCGTCTGGACTGAAAGGCCCACTTACATTTGAAATGCAAAGTCCTTCAATGTTACCAGCAGACACACCACCATTTGTACAATCACCCAGATTGCTCTTATATACGTTAATATGTAAACCCATATTATATCTCCTTTATTATTGATTTGACAAAAGAACTGAATGGTAAACTTACTTCCCAATCTCTATCCTCATAGTCGATTATTAATATATCTTCACCACCATCTGGGCCACAACAGTGTCCAATGATTTCTGCGATTTGTGAACCCATCTCACCAATTTTTTCATTGAATGAATGAACCTCAAATTTTCTACCAACTGTATTCATAATTATTTCCACTCCAAGTTATTATCTTCAATTAAAATGTCTCTCACTCTTTCTCTGTCGAGACTGTCTCCACCACCCCATGTCATTTTGTCATTTAGGGAATTAAGGTATTTACTAGTTGCAGCAATAATCATTTTGGGACTCGCACCAATCGGATAAACCGCATCGGGAACATTACCGTAGAAAGACTCTACATAGGCAATGAAGTCAACCACTTCAGAAACTATCACTTCAACTTTATCATTATTAATCATATTTTTAAGTTCCTTTCTCATTGTTTATAAGTATATTATACATGTTTTAAGAACAAAAGTCAAGGCCTAATTGCATCTTTTTTTGCATTATTTTTGACAGAATGTCGCACCTATTTCGTCATTTCTATTAGTTTGAAACCTTCTTCTGCAAGAATTTTTGCATCGTCATAGTGGGCAAAACCCTCTTCATCTGCAAAATCCATGCTACTTGTGTAATAGATTGTATGGGTATCAACATCAATATGGTGGGTATCCATCACATATTTGAAAGTCTTTGCAGTCT
>Ga0208434_1000404_pt1 | contig 21249 bp, 9 predicted proteins | sample 13_taG_FD_184086 | JGI IMG/M metagenome (GOLD analysis project Ga0208434, IMG submission 184086) | Marine viral communities from the Subarctic Pacific Ocean - 13_ETSP_OMZ_AT15268 metaG (SPAdes) (version 2) | ecosystem: Environmental > Aquatic > Marine > Oceanic | place: Pacific Ocean | collected... | reverse complement strand
ACCATAATAATAAGTATAACAGCTTAATACAAGGAGTACTGAATAATTTTGACCATTACGAAAAACACTTGTATTTCGAAAGCGGTTCTACAAGCTGGCCAAAAACATCTAGTAATAAACCATACATTAACACATCAATAACATCTACAGAAGCAACCGCATGGTTTAGTTCTTCTTTAGAGGACGCTACAAACTATGATACTAGTAACTATGATATGCTTTCTAACACTATTCCTTCGTATATAGGAGAAGATAGATCAAATAGAAACGGTGTATTATTTGTGCATATGATAGGGCACCATTTCGATAATTTATGGACATACACAAAAGCAGTTTCTGATAAGTACGACAATGACAATAGGTTAGACCACGGAATATCTAAAGATATGGTTAGAGAAGCTCTTACTTCTTTTGGAGTAAAGCTTTATAATTCTAAAGAAGGTAGTAACGACTTATTTAAATACTTAATACAGGACACCTACTCAAGCGGAAGCTCAGCAGAAGTAATCAATAATTTTATAACACCACCAGGATTACCAGATAATTCTCAACCCGTATCTAGAAAAGATTACGAAGGAGAGCTTTACAAAAGAATATACCATAACCTACCTTACCTTTTAAAAGCAAAAGGAACTGAAAGAGGTTTAAGAGCACTAATAAATTGTTTTGGTATACCTTCTTCTATATTAGAAGTTAAACAGTATGGTGGGTTACATGACGAAACAGATGATAATTTATCCACAGAAGATATAATCAAAACATACCCAGATACAGCATTAACAGGATCTATTGACAAAATAACTGTAGAGACGACTACTTCTGGTTCTGTAGGTAATGTACTATCTAGATATACATCTATCCATAAAGACGAGTTAGAAAAAGACCCGGATCTTCATAGAATAGAAGTAGGTTTTTCTCCTGCAGATTCTATAAACAAATACATTCTATCAACAGAGGTATTAACTGCAACATTTGATGACTTAATAGGTAATCCTCGAGATCTTACAGAGAATACTTATGGAAAATATGATACCTTTAGTTTTAAAAAAGCTAGAGAATACGTTTTATTTAACACAGAAAGAACACAGTTAAATGACTTTGTTAGGATTCTAAAGTTCTACGACAACGTACTCTTTAAAATGATTAAAGATTTTGTACCTGCTAAAGCTACTTTAGATACAGGGATAATAATTAAACCTCATATTTTAGAACGCAATAAAATTAAATCTCCATCTGTAGATATAAGCACTTTAGACCATGAAGGTTCTATGGAAACTGCCTTTACTACAGGTTCACATGGAGGGGCATACGTTAATGGAGATACAACGGTTTATTCAAAAGAAGTAAAAACCACTTTAGGTCTTACACAAAAACCTATAGATGATGAATCTCCAATGTTTGACGGAGAATTAAGCGGTAGTAATATTACAGTAACAGACGGTGAATTAAACAACCTTAACGTATTTAAGAAAGATACACCACCTCAATTGAGATACCAGGTAACAATAGTTAAACAAGATACAGCTGATAATTTAACTTCATTTTACGTATGGCCTGGAGCTGCTGCGAATAACGGATCAGGAGCTCAAACAGCCTGTGGTTATGATGCTAGTACTTTTGGCTCTACACCATCTACATTATACCACAACGGAGAAGGAGAATTCCCTGTAGCTGGAGATTTTGTTTTCTCTGATATTAACGCTACAACTACCTTTAATGGACAAGGAAAGTGGTGGAAACTAACAGGGGACGGTAAAAGTTTATTAATATCTGGCTCCGGAAACCATCAAGGAACAGTCGCATATGTACAAGATTGTAGCGCATATGATAATACAGCACCTTCTGGATATACTGCTACATGGGGTATGTCTCCAAAACAAATTAACGCTAGTAACTTTACAGCAGTTCCTTTTGAAATAGTAAATGGAGAGCTAGGAAGCACATACACAGCTAGTGCATACCTACAAGCAATACCTGGTACAGTAGTTACTTCTATAGGAACGGTAACCAATGCTTCTTCTTTTATAGGTAGTATAGACACTACTAATTTAGCTGATGGAAACAACGTAGAACTTGAAGTAGTATTAACAGATACAGCCGGTAACTCAGGGTCAATAGCACCTGTAGCAACCACAGTACCAAATGCTAGTCTGATAGCAACAGTAAAAGCAGTTCAAGGACCTTCTGGATACAGTATAGACTTCAAGACAGACGGTACATATACTACGTCAGCTACAACTAGTACAGACGGTAATTTCTATTTAAAAATAGAAAATATACCCCCCGGACAAACCGGTACAGTTTATTACGGGCTTGTATCAACAGGAGGAGGTACAGCTTACTCAAACTCACAAAACCTTAGCAACCTACAGGTAGTAGGTGGTGTATTAAAAATAACAATACCAGACTTCGCACATGCATTAGCAAACGGAACCGTTACAGTCACCTTTTATATAGTAGATACTGCTAACAACCAAGGACCAAATGCAACCGACAGTATTACTCTATTAAAGACAACCGGTAAACTAATGCCTGCAAGTACAACAGTAGGATACACAGGAGGTTCACAAACCTTTACAGTTCAAGTAACTCCTTCAAGCACCTCTTGGACTGTAACATCTTCACAAACCTGGGTTAGTATTAGTAATGGATCCGGAACCGGTCCTTCTAGTAATGTAACAGTTTCAGCAGGGTTTAACGGCGATGTAAACGGTAGAATTGCTTTAATACGTTTGAATACCTCTAGTGGTCAACAGTTAGATTTTTCTAACTTTAACCAAGACGCTAACTGTATAGACCCTGAAACAAACATCAGAATCGGAAACGGAACAACAATTAAAGCTAAAGATATAATAGTAGGTACAGAAATTAGAACACAAGACGAAACTACTTTAGAATGGACATTAGCATTGGTAAATGAAGTTAAGGTACATAAAGAAAATTCAAAAGTTAAAATTATTTTTGAAGATGGTTATTTAATATGTTCTCCTGAACATAGGGTATATGTAGATAATAAAACTGAATACATAGCAGTCTCTAAATTAAAAGATGGTGACATACTGTCTGGTAAAAAATATATTTCTAGCGAAAAACAAGAACCAGGAGATGTAATAAACCTATCTGTAGAAAAAGCACATACATATATTAGTAATGGAATACTGTCTCATAACAATAAACAGTTCCAATAATATATAATTTAAATGGTTCATATTTATAATAAAAAGAAACAATGCCGGTAAGTCAAGCATCATTTTCAAATAACGCACCTGACGATGGAGAGATCAGAATACTAGTTCAGACTATTAACAGTGTGGACTTTATTAAAGCAGTTACTGTTTCCAATCAAGATTTAGATGGTAATAATATTAGAATCTCTTTAAACGAAGTAGAGTCTATTAGAGCAGCTTTAACTGGCTCTGCAATAACTGGTACAGATAGTAAAAGTATCCTCCAAGTAGAAAGCATATCAGAAAAGTCAAACTATTTCTTTTTAGATACAACCGACCAATCAATAATTAGCGCTAGCAGTGACCCATCCCAGGTAATAGGTATATCTCCTTTTCTTACTCAACCTTTTTTCTATAATAATTATAATGCATTAATTAGTAATGCATCAGAACCAAGACCTTCAGTAAGTAAATTTGACGTAGATAGAGTTTCAGGTTTTGTGCATCCGTCTAACTATACAGCAATTGCTGGTATTGGAGAGTTAGACTTTGCAGATTTGAAATTTAACAGTAACGGTGTAGAAAGATCAGCAACATCAGTAAACCAATCAACCTGGAATACAAGTAACTTTGAACTTTCTGGTAGTACAACTACAGCTCAAACCTTTAGAGGGGACAGAAACGTAACTATACGGGTGGATAATACAAATATAGAAGAAGCAGTAGGAATCATACAGAGCCCGGTTATATCAATGAAACCAGAGTTCTTTGAAGACCCCTCAGCTTATGCTACTATTAACTCTTCTTTAAATGTAGAAATTGATAACACACCTGACTTTAACAGTGGTAACCTGATTACAGCTTCTTTAGCTACACAGACTTTTGTAAATGGTAATATAGAACATAATACAACACCATTTGCTACCTCACTAACTCCTAATACATTCTCAGGAGACGACATTTATGTTAGACTACACCAGAAGAATACAGTAGTTTCATCTAATAAAGGTAATAATACTTCGGAACAATCAGAAATTACTATCAAATCTTTCTTCTATACTAAACCTCAACTTTCAAAGCTATTAGAAGTAAGACAGTATTTTGATCAACAAGACCCATATGCTCCTTTAGCACAGGTGCAAGACTCTAACTACACTACTACTGGACATACTAACGCTAGATATAATGGAACAAAAACCACAGAGGATGACTACTCAGGAATAGAGCCATTTTTAGCAGCAACACCAATACAGGGAACAACCTACAGAATAGATGAAGATGATAATTTTATTTGTTCACAAAGTTTAGATGACAGAGACCTTGAAGATTTTTTATTTTTAGGTTCCGGTAATATACCTACATTAGGAACATCTGATCTAGGAGTAATAACATCCACTGCTTTCATAGACTCAACAGGCTCAACAGGCAATGTACTTGGTACTGCAAATGATCAGTCTTTTAATATGACAGTGAACATAGGGTTAAATAACAGGGTGATAAAAATAAAACCAGGGAACGTTCTACTTTTAACTGACCCTAATAACGGCAACACTGAAGTAGTATTAGTAACAAATAATCTACAGGTCACAGAAACAACTGCTCCTTACGCTGTTAGTCTTACTACAAGAGAAATACAAGTAAGTAGAAGGTATGATGGAGAATCAACTAATCATACTTTCCCTGACGGTACAATAGTAGAAGCATTTACTGATACTAGAATATTCAAACTGGAAGGTAGTAGATTAATAGCAGTAGATGAGAAAAAAATCTGGATAAAAGACAATAGAACAGTATTAAAAACAAACAATAGTGGGTATGTTATAAGTTTATCAACCACTTGTACAGTATAAAACAATAAATTCGTATATTTATAATATATAAAAGTTAGAAAATGGGATACTTAAACAATTCAGTCGTCACAGTTGACGCAATCTTAACAAAAAAAGGTAGAGAACTACTAGCTAGAGGAGATGGCTCTTTTAGAATAAGTCAATTTGCACTTGCAGATGATGAAATAGACTACACTCTCTACAATACTACTCATCCATCAGGATCAGCTTACTTTGGTGAAGCAATCGAAAATATGCCTCTACTAGAAGCATTCCCAGATGAAACTCAAGTAATGAAATATAAGCTTACTACATTACCTAGAGGTACAGCAAAGCTACCTATTTTAGAAGCAGGTTATGCATCTATTACTTTAAAGCAAGGAGCTTCTCTAACTATTACTCCTCAAACTTTAAACTTCTTAGGTACTTCACAAGCATTTGAATCAAGTGGATATACAGTAACTATAGCAGACGTAAGGCTACTTTCTAACTTTACAGGAGTAGGTATTAACTCATCAGAAGCAGAAAGATTAAACGAAACTACTACTCTAGGTACTAATGTATCTAAAACAGTAATAGGTACTTCAATTAACCTTTCAGGAACAACTATAAACACATTATTTGGATCAGCTAGAAATACACTAACAAGTACTATAACAATTATAGGAAGAGATAGTGGAGCTAGAATAACTATTCCAATAACTATAACTAAAGTAAACTAATAAGATATGTCATTTAAACCATTCGACTCTGAAGACGTAATAGTAAGTGCTGATTCTATATCCTCAACTGTATGGAGTACAGGAGCATATGAACTAACCACAGCTTTCAGTTCTTCAACACAAGAAGCTGCAACTAGCGGGGACTATTATTTAAACGTATTCCACACCTCCTCAGCAGTACCTGATGCAGAAGTACAGTTTTCTATAGCTTACGGAGAAAAAAACGGTAACGGATCAACAGTATACAATTCAGCAGTCTCAGGTAAATCACCTTCTTCTACTATATATGGACAGTACAGGTCTTTAGTACTTGGAGATGAGGATAAGGATTTTAATTTTGGAGGACAGACAGAAGGAGATAAAGGTATATTCGTAATATCAGTAGACCGAGCAAGATATAAAGAAAAATTTCTTCCTGGTACATTTAACCTTGTGCTCAATGACGGAAGTACTACACTTAGCTTAACTGATGATAGTACATTAACCTCTACTGTAACCTATAACGATGCAGGAAGAGTGTATGAAATTATATCTGGTTCTAACGGAACTTCATTTGATGGTGGTACAGGATACACATCAGGTACTTATATAGCATCATATGGTAAATTTTTACCGGACGTAGGGTTAATCATATTAAACGCTAAAGCACTAACAACAAATTTACAAGTAACAGCTTATCAACCACTAACAGGATCAGCAGTTACTAATGGTGCAAATAATACAATTCTGTATGATATGATAGATAACGGAAACTCATTTAAACTTAACTCAGAAGAAACTATTTCTTCAAATTATGTTTTTGTTAGAGTACGTAATAGTGAATTCAATTACTCTAATAACCCTTCAAACATTACAGGATCAGGAGAATTGAGACACGATAGCATGGTTAATAACCCACAGGCTTATATCACATCAGTAGGGCTATATAACGATAATAACGACCTTTTAGGAGTTGCTAAATTGTCTAGACCTTTATTAAAAGACTTTACAAAAGAAGCTCTAATAAGAATCAAACTTGATTATTAATGAATGGCTGCTTACAAAAAACTAAAACAACAAGATCACTACACAACAACCTATGTAGCGCATAAAAAGTATCAAATTGATGCTAGTGAGCATACTGCATATGGTATAGAAACATACCTTGGAGTCTCAGGCTCAGGAGATTGGTTATCTAGTACAAGCACTAAACAGCTACCAGGAACTGATTTTGAACATTACAGCAGATTAGTTTATAATAGCATACACCACTTATATTACTCAGGATACGACGATAAAGGGCTTCCAAGCTCATCCGTAAATGAACTATCAGGTTCAGCCTATGAAAACTATCTACAGAGTTCATATACTGAATATCAAAGATTAGCTCAATCAAAATTTACAGTTATATCTATACCTCAAGCTCACTTCGGAACTAACATTAAACCCGGCAGTGTGCGATTGGAACCAGGAATTATAGGATCAGGGTCTAACTACCTATTTGATTCTTCCGACGCATCTGGTAACTTTATATCAGAAAGCTACAATGAAGAAGTAGATACAATGTATGGAGCTTCTGAAGTATTAGGAGATGGAGATTACGTATTCGACGAAGAAAACTACATAAACGAAACAGAATCAGAATTCGTTATACATGCTGATGATGAGTGGAAAACTACCCTAGTAGATGACGGAAACGGTAACTTAATATTATCCGCTTCATCACCTCAACGAATTGTAGGTAATGTTATATACAGTCATGGGTTAATAGTAATAACAAATCCTTCTGTAGGAACATACTACCAGAACTATTTTAGTGGAAGCTTAACTTGGAATGCATCTCATCCTATTTATACATATAACTACCATTGTGAGGTAAAAGAAAGTGATTTTAATTTTTCTCAAAACCCATCTACCACAACCGGATCAGATGGAGTCATAGCAGACAATATTACTGGAAGTTACTTTACTCCTTACTTTACAACAGTAGGTCTATATAACGACACAAATGAATTAATTGCTGTAGCTAAAATGGCTCAGCCTATTCCTACGTCGGATAATAATGATACAACAATACTAGTTAAATTAGATATGTAACCATGGCAATAACGTTAAGAACAAATAAAGGTACAGCACTATCATATGAAGAAATGGACATTAACTTGAGTTCATTTTTTTACTCTGCATCTCTATCCACAGATTTATCTCAATTAAGTCTATACACAACAGGAAGCGGTGTACAAGCCGGAACCTCTTTAGATATACCTCTAAACCCATATACTGGATCTGCTCCACAAGTAGCAGGTAATGTAGGAGAATTACAATTTAAAGCTAACAACACACAGTTTGGAGGAGCAACTGAATTAAAGTATGATAGCTCTGGAGGTGGATTAGTAATTAACGATACAAGTCTAGCAACAGGAGAAAGATTAAAAGTCAAAGACGGTGCACTAGTTGTAAAAAACTCAGAACTTAGAATAGCTTCTGGACAATACTCAGCTAGTTTAGCTTATGGAGGTACTACACATGATTTAACTATCCGTAATTTATTTGAAGGAAACGATGCAGATATAATCATTCAAACCGGAGGTAGTGAGTCTTTTAGAATTAAAGGAGACGGAACTTTTGCTACAAGAGGAGCAGATACTAGTCTTGGAGACGCTGTAATAAGCGGTAGTGTAGTTTTCGGTAAAACACATGAAGACACATATCGTTCAAAACTATTTACATGGGATTCATCAGATACTAGAATTGAAAATAACTTAGGTAACAATCTTCTAAAAGGAAATTCAAGAGGTATTATATTAGAAGGACCACAGTCAGCACATGTACTAATGGGGATTCAATCCTCAACAGGAGATGAAGGTTTTACGATTATTAAGGCAACACCAACATCTAGTGAGGATCCAACATACAACTCAGTTATCGCTCATTTTGGAGCAGACGGTAATGTAGGGATAGGTACAACAGCAACACCAACAGGATATCAACTATCCGTAGTAGGAAGTATATCCGGATCTAACGGACTTAATATAGGTGGTAACTCAGTTATTACAGGATCTATTACAACTAATGCTACTTTAAACGTTGCGGGTACATCTACATTGACCGGGAAAGTTACTTTAGGCACAGTAGACAATGCTACTTCAGCTACAAACTATGATTTCTTAGTAAGAGAAACAAACGGCAATGTAGCAAAACAAGTAAATGCAGCACCAATTCCTCAAGGAGGTATTATAATGTGGTCTGGAGCAGTTCAAACACTTCCTAGTGGATGGGCACTCTGTAATGGACAAACACAAAACGGAGTAACAACTCCAGATTTGAGAAACAGGTTTGTAGTAGCTAGCAATAATTCAACAGGAACACCAACTACTACTATTAGCGGAAGTGCGGTTTCAACAGGAGGAAATACTAACCATGATCATTTTGGTTCTACTCAAGCTCATACTTTGACGTTTGCACAAATGCCACAACATACACATCAATATAAAGATTCTTACTATATTGAATATAATAACCCAGGTGTAGGTCAAAACGGAGCAATAGGCGGAGTAGATAATGTAGGTCCGACAAAATACAAAGGAAGTGGAGATAGTGACACAGATAATAAATATGTATACTGGAGATCTGGTACTACTGCACAAACAGGTAACAGCACAGGACACGATCACGATATCACAACATCATACCATGTACCTACATTTTACTCTTTAGCTTTTATTATGTATACGGGCTAATAAGATAATAAGAGCGTATTTATAATAAAAGACTTTAAGAATGGCTATAACTTTTAGAGACGAGAAAGGAGCTCCTCTAACACACGAGGAATTAGATGCAAATTTTAGATCATTTTTCTTTACTGCTTCTTTCGGTGCTAACGTACTTTTACTACAACGAAAAGATGGAACATCACTACAGGTGCCAATTGGAGGTGAAGCTTTCGCTGATTTTCAAGCCAATGGTGGATCAATAGGTGATGTATATATAGCCAATAGCGAAATAACTGGTAGTAGAATGGTACTGAACCTTAAATCAGGTTCTTTCTACGATAAAACAAAAGCACCAGGATCTGATGGAGGATCCCTATCTTCAGACGAATGGTACATACATTTTGATCCTCAAACATCTGCTCCTTATTATGTACACTTTGGCTCTAACTTTGCAATATCTTCAAGCGGATACCTACATGCATCAGGGGCAATACTAGAAGGAGAAATAACTGCATCATCAGGACTTATCGGTGGATTTAATATTACACCAGATGCTATTCACGGACCTACATTTTTAGGTACCCCTTCATTTTATATATCAGGATCAGCATCTGCCACAGATCATTTTATATCTGCATCTAATTTTAGCCTTAAAGGAAACGGTGACATTACAGGATCAGCAGTACTATTTTCCGGAGGTAAAATAGCCGGATGGGAAATTACTAATACTCAAATAAGAAAATCTACTAATGTTGTTCTAGATGCGAATGCAGGTAGTGTAACTATAAACGATAATACTTTCGGTAATAAAGGTATTCAGTTAGAATACAACGAAGGTACGCCTAGATTTTATTCTGGAGATGGAACAGGAAGTTTTGTAAAATTTGACGGAACAGATGTTGCTATAGCGACAAGACTATTAGAAATTTCTGCTTCTGATATAGAAATATCTTCCACAGAAGCTTCAATGTCTCTAGGAGGAGGTGATATAAAGCTTCTAGGTTCAGATGCTACAATAGAAGTAGGTTCAACAAATAAAGTTAAATTAGTAGGAACTTCCACAGATGCATTTATAGTAGCAGGTAATAAAACAGGCTTTGCAAGCAATGATGCTGGTATTATAATGGGTACCGATTCAACAGTTGCTACACTGGATCTTACTAAAGATGCTAGTAACTACTTTAGGTTCAACACAACAAGTGGTGTTGATATTAAGACAGATAGTTTTAAGTTAGACACGACTTATTTCGATATAGATACAAGTACTCAAAGATTAAATATATTCGATACTGGATCTAAAGAAATTATAAGATTAGGGGAAATATCAGATGATGCATCGGATCTTTATGGTATAAAAGTATTCGACGGTCAAGGCACAGGAAGTGCTAATACCATTGCAATGTTTGGCCAACAAGGTAATAAGATTGCTGGTTGGGAAGTCACAGATTCACAAATTAGAACAATACCCGCTGCAGGATTTGGAGAACAATACGCAGAAGATGAAGTAGGTTTAGTTATACATTCCTCTGGTAAGTTAGAATCTTCTAATTTTGCTACTAACTTAAAAGGTTGGAGAATTGATACTTTAGGTAATGGTTCCGCAGAATTCGAAAATATGAGAATACGTGGTACATTGAAAACTACGGTATTTGAAAAAGAATCTGTAAACGTAGTAGGTGGACAATTAATGGTAGCTAACTCTACCACAATCGAACCTCTAGTAAATGAATCAGGTGTAGTAATAGCAGGATCAGCTTCTTACGATGAAAACGCAGTTACTTTTTCTGTAGCAAATGTTTCTGGATTTGAAGAAGGAGAAATATTAAAAATCAAATCAGTTGACGATACAGGATTCTCAGTTGAATACCTATACGTATCAGGATCAAAAAGATATTCACAAGATAGCAGCTTAGTTTATAATACAGGTTCTATTGACCCTGATGGTTTATTTGGAGAGCTATATGTAGAAAGAGCTTACGGAGGTATAATAAATGTATCATCTTCTATTGCGTCGTTAGGGGAAGATATAGATGATAATGAAACTTCTTTTGATGTAGACGATGCAAGCGGATTAGTTGAACAAAGTATAATTAAAATTGGAGAAGAACGCTTTAAAGTAACTAGCATAAACAGCAACACCCTTACTGTTATCAGAGACTACCACGATACTGTAGCCGATTCTCATAGCAACGGAACTACAGTATTTTTAATTGATAACGATAAAGAGTTCTTAGCAGGTTTAGTTTCAACAGCTAAACCATACAATGCCGGGCAGGTACTAGTATCTACAGGAGTATTTAACACAACAAAAGACATATCCTCAGGTTATATACTAATGAATGCAAATCCTAGAGACGTTTCTACTCCTTACATGGACATAGTAGAAAGAACAGGCTCAGGAGTTTACGACTTACAACTTAGAACTAGATTAGGAGACCTATCAGGATTATCATCAGCGTACCTATACGGAAGCGATGAACCAGGTTTTGGATTATATACCGAAAATGGTTTCTTTAGAGGAGCAATCACAGCACAAACAGGATCTATTGCTGGTATATTACATGTAGCAACAGTAGCAGGTGGACTTGAAACAGGTCAAAAAATATCTATAGGTAGAGATGTTTCTGGAACTAACGATGGTATCTATGTTAATAACAATAATTACTGGTATACAGATGGAGCTTGGAAAGTAGGAGGATCTAATAATTTTATTTCTTTAGATAACTTTACAGATGGTAACCTAGTAATCAGTACTGAAACCTTTAGCTTAGATACTCCTAATATGGTTATTTCAAGCTCACTTAATAGCGGATCAATTGCTATGGGAGTAAGTGCTAGTGCAATAACAGAGACAGCTGAAACTGGAATATACTTAGACGGTTTAGGTAAGTTTAGAGTTGGTACCGGTACATCAGGGAACAACTACATATACTGGGACGGATCTACACTTAATATTAAAGGTTCAGTAGATATTACAGGAGGAACAGGAGCCACAACTGCTTATGTAGATCAAGCAGAATCAGATGCTGTATCTAGTGCAGAATCCTTTACCAATAATGCTACTGCATCTCTAGCAGGAATAGTAGAAGGAGTTACTGATACATTAGACGGTAAAATATTTACAGATAGTGCCGGTAGAGCGGTTAGACCACCAACAGCATCAGCTGAAGGATTATATCTAGCATCTACTAACTTAGGGTTCTATAAGGATGGAGAATGGAAAACTTACATGGACAACCAAGGAGATTTCTTCTTAACAGGTTCTTCAGGTAATAAATTAGCTTGGGACTCTGCAGCAGGTAATTTAGAAATTAAAGGTTCGATAACCATTACCGGTGGTAATGCTGCAACACAAGATTTTGTTAATTCAACATCTGCATCATTAAATACCTCAATATCAGCATCATTAGCAAATGTATCTTCATCTCTAGCATCAGATTTAAGTGGGTCTACATTTACATTAACTAGTGCAGTAGAAGCTGCTGAGTTAATAGCAAATAGCAAAGCAGCTATATTTAAACAAGCAACTCCACCAACAGCAACCGCTATTGGGGATATGTGGATAGAAACAGATGAAGGTAATAGAGTAAGAATATGGGACGGTACAACATGGGCAACTAGTCCTGACAGTACCTTTGATCAAACAGCGTTAATTAATGCAACATCTGCTTCTCTATCCTCTTCTATAGCTTTAGATGTATTTACAGACTCTTCTGGTAGATTAGTTAAAACACCATCTACTTCTTCAGCAGGATTATATTTAGGTGATACTAACTTAGGTTTTTACTCAGGTAGCCAATGGAAAACATACATGGCCAATAATGGTAACTTTTACCTAACGGGTAGTGATAGTAATTATTTATTCTGGGACGGTACCTCTCTTAATATAGCAGGTTCGATAAATATAACTGGAGGTAATGCTACTACAACTGCTGATTTAAATGCAGCAACCTCATCTGTAAAAGACCATGCAGACAGTGTAGCAGCAACAGCAGAAACCAATGCAAATAACTTTACGAACTCAGCAACTAGTTCATTATCTGGTTCTATAGCAGGAGCAATAAATACAGTTTCTGGAGCACTAGCGGAGAATATACAATCCGGTTCAGACCTTAACACAGCAATTTCAGCATCTCAAGCGTTAGTTAACGAAGGACTTCAAGGAGTAATTGATGGCAAGAATTCAATTTTCAGACAAGCAGATGCACCTACTGCAACAGCAGTTGGAGATACTTGGATAGAAACAGATGAAGGGAACAGAATAAGAATTTGGACTGGAACACAATGGCAAATATCTTCTGATAACACATATGACCAAACCGGATTAATATCATCAACATCTTCATCACTAGCATTAGATATATTTACAGACAGTACAGGTAAAATACAAAAACCAGCTACTTTATCTGGTGAAGGTTTATTTATGGATTCTACCAACCTCGGTTATTACTCAGGTAGTGAATGGAAAACGTATATGGCTAATAACGGTAACTTCTACCTTACTGGTAGTGAAACTAATTACTTAGCATGGGACGGTACTTCGTTAACTATTTCCGGTAATATAAATATAGTAGGTGGAAATGCTGCTACTCAAACAGATGTAGCTACTGCTGCTACAGCTTCAGAAACATATGCCGATAATGCAGCTAACGAAGCCTCATCTAGTTTAACCGGATCTATTGATAATGCACAAGAAACTGCAACAATAGCATCAGGAACTGCAACTTCAGCAGCACAAGCAGCAGTAACAGCTAGTGCAGAAGCATTAATCGCACAAGCAGCTGCAGCAACTGCAATAAGTAGATCGGTAGATGCTGATGGTAAAATAAGTTTTAATCCTACCCCTAGTGGAGAAGGTTTATTTATGAATGCCGATAATCTAGGATTTTATTCCGCTAGTGAATGGAAAACGTATATGTCTGCATCTGGAGATTTTTATCTTTCTGGAGACGGCGATAACGGACTTTCTTGGGATGGAGAAGATTTATCTGTGGACGGTACTATTGTAGCTAGAGGTGGTGAAATCGGAGGAATAACATTAGAGAATAATAAACTCTATAACGGAACAGGTACACACGGTAACTCTAATACAGGTTTCTATATAGACTCTTCTAGTAAGTTTTCATTAGGAGATAAATTAGTTTGGGATGGTACAAACCTATCAATCGCAGGTAGTATAACTATAACTAATGCTACATATGCAACACAAGCATCCCTTGATTCAGCAACAGGATCTCTAGAGACTAGTATAAGTAATACTGCAGCTACTGCTAGCGCAGAAGCAAGTGCAGTTCAAGGAGCATTAACATCTGCTACAAGTTCACTAGAAAACAGTATAAGTAATACTGCAGCTACTGCTAGCGCAGAAGCAAGTGCAGTTCAAGGAGCATTAACATCTGCTACAAGTTCACTAGAAACCAGTATAAGTAATACTGCAGCTACTGCTAGCGCAGAAGCAAGTGCTGTGCAAATAGCATTAAATAGCGCGACTGGTTCACTAGAGACTAGCATAAGTAATACTGCAGCAACAGCATCCGCAGAAGCAAGCGCAGCACAAACTGCAGCAGAAACAACTGCTAATAGCGCATTAACATCCGCTACAAGTTCACTAGAGACTAGCATAAGTAATACTGCAGTAACAGCATCTGCCTCTGCATCAGCAGCACAAACAGCAGCACAAACGTATACAGATAATAATGCAGTAGCTAATGGAGAAACTGGCTCTATGTTAGAGCCCTATACTACTAATGCAGCAACTAGTTCTTTAACTAATCCTAGTTCTTATTCATTTGGAGGAAGCGGGTTTACTTTAGATGCTGTACCTTCACCATCTGCAGGACTTCATTTAGGTTCAGATAAATTAGGATATCATAATGGAAGTAGCTGGTTAACTTATATAGATTCGAGCGGTAACTTCTTACTAAGTGGTAGTGGAGATGATTCATTATCTTGGAATGGAGAAGAATTGAGAATAGGAAACAGAGGAGTAGGCCCAACAGTTACTTATCAATTCAGCGGGTCTTTAGATGGTAATATTTTTGATAGTAGTATTACAACAACAGAAACTTATACCACCCCAGTACTCGGTAATCGTTTTCTAAATAACGCAGACGGATGGGATGAAGGTTTTCATACAAAAGCAGTTTTTGATAGAAATGACGGTCCTACTTTTGAATGGGACGTTGTAGTAGGGCATAATGACCCGGCCACTATGGTAGGGTTATTCAAAGAGAACCCAGATAGTTTCGACCATGATCAACAACACCATACATTCTATTTCCAAAGTAGAGATATAACTATTAGAGAAAACGGATCTCAAATTGACTCAGGCTTAACAAACGATTGGACTAGTGATAATGACTTTTCTGAAAACCAAACATATAGGTTAAGAATAACCCTTTTGGAAGCTGGTGCTAGATATGAAATTTACAGAAATGGAGACTTTACTGCACCTGCATTTGTGTATACTTCTAGTACTGTTACAGATCAATATGTAAGACCTGGAGCCTCAATACACTACTCAAATAAAGGTATAATCTTTAGAGGATTAGCAGCAGGAGCACAACTAGGAGCATCTACCAAAATATCAGGTAATACAGTACAAACCGGTAAGATAGTTTCAAGTAACCATTCTGGTACATCAAACGGATCCGGAATGTCAACAGCAGGAATGGCTATTGATTTAGATAACGGAGCAATATCAGCTCAAAACTTTAGGATAGCATCAGACGGATCAGCTGTATTCTCAGGTACAATGACAATTGGAGGAACAGCCTTAGATGCAACTAATACACTAAATTCAGGAACAACTGCAACTGATGTAGGATTAGAAAATGTAGATAACGTTTCAAATTCTGATATACAGGCTACAGCTTCTGCAGCAGCAAACTCTGCAGATAAAGATGATGGTACTGTAGGAGGATGGACTATTCATGCAGATAAAATATTCACAGGAACAGATGAGGATGTAGATGATTATACATCAGCAGCCGGGAGGTTAATCGTTTCTTCAAGTGGTGCAATACATTCAAAAGAGTTCTACATAGACAAAGACGGTAATGCTGGATTTAGTGGAAATTTATCTGCTGCTGGAGGAACATTTAGCGGAAATTTAGTTATTGGCGGAACATCAACTGCTCTAACTCAGTTAAATACTACTTCATCTGCAGATATACAAGCAGGAACAACTAAAGCAAATGTTGGATTAGGAAACGTAGATAATGATTCAACAGCTACTATTAGAGCTACAGGATCTGCAACATCCGGTACAGTTGGAGGGTGGACTATCGATAGTAGTAATATATTTTCTGGAACAGCAGACTCTGATGGGTATTCAACAGATGGATTAACATTGCATAGTGGAGGTTCTATTCACGCTAAACAGTTCTATATAGATACATCTGGAAATGCATTCTTTAAAGGAACTTTATCTGCTGCTGGAGGTACTTTTGCAGGAAGTTTAAGAGTTGGATCAACAGATACAGCAGTAAGTACTGTTATCTCTGGAGCAGCAGACGGAGCTAATTCTGTACAAATTAGCGGTTCGGCAGCAGATGTTAATATCGGTACAACTACTATATCTGGTAATAAAATTAGAGCAGGTGCTTTGATAGCAAACAATCATTCAGGTACATCAGATGGTTCAAGTTTTAGTGAAGCAGGTATATCAATTGATTTAGTTAACGGAGGTATTTCTGCACCTAAATTCTTTGTATCAGCTTCTGGACAAACGCAATTTGGAGGTATAGTAAACGCAACAGCAGGTATTACAGGAAGTGTAATTAAAGGAGCAGAGATACAAGGAGGTACCTTAACAGGAGGAATTGTAAACGGAGGATCAATAAACGTCCCAGACGCAATCGAACCTCAGTTTTCAGTATCAGCAGATGGATTTATGACAGCATCCGATGCTCAAATTTCCGGTGAAATAACAGCAACTTCAGGACAGATAGGAGATTGGATAATTGACCCAATAACTAAAGCATTAAGAGATGATAATAGTGAGATAGTATTTTCACCTGACCCGGCTGAGATTCAAATGTTTAGTGGTACCGATAAAAAAGTTATTATAGCTCCAAGTCTTGATTTAACCTCTACTGCAGGTGGTGCAGCTAGTATAAGTACATTAGGAGCACCTTCTGTACCTAGCGTTACTTCCACAAACTACTACTTTCCAGTAGCTAGTACTACAAGAGGGTCTGTTTCTGGAACAATTACCAACTCTACCGCAGGAGGTAAAGAGGTAACCCTTGTTGTGCCAACATGGCAAGTAGAAGATACTGCTGGAGCATCACAAACCGTTACGGTAGCAGAACCGGATTATCTTGGAACTTATGAAAATCAAAAACACGGCTTTAGTGCAGCTACAAGAAAAAGAAACACAGCAACCATAACATTAGAAGCAGTTGCTGCTAGTAACACAAACACCATATTAGGATCTACACAAATAGGAGTCTCAACAACAACCGCTGGACATGCTGCTTATACATACTATAACGCATCCGGATCAGATGCATCAGAAGACGACGGACCGTTCCTAGAAGGGATTACCTCAGTTACAGGTGATACAGAAATTACTTTAGCTGATGGTAGTACTAAGGTAGCTAAAAATATCACCGAAGAAGATTTATTTAAGGTATATGACTGGGTAGATAATAATAATGTTATAGTTTCTGGGTCAATATCTAAAGTGGTTTCAACTAACGTAAATCATTACTACCGAGTTAAGACAGACAGTACTGAAGTTAAGGTAAGTGATACTCATGGGTTCTGGATAGACGATAATAAAGAAATAAAAGTAACAAGTTTAGTACCTCGAGAAAGTAAAGTTTATATAATACAAAACGAAACTATAGTACTTGAAACTGTTAAAGAAGTTGAATTGATTAGGGAACCAATAGAGGTATTTACTTTTAAAGTACCTAAGTACAATAACTATATCTCTAATAACATTCTTTCTCACAATCCATCTTACGGTAGGAACTATGTATGGGAACAAGTCTCAGCACCTTTAAAATCAGCTTTCAGCACCTACAGCGGTCTTAGTGCTGGATCAAAAACTGTAAATATAAATGTAGCTTCTGGAGTTGACTTTAAGCTAAGATACGCCGTTACATTTACTGCTCAAGCAGGAAATAACAAAACATACTCCGCAGGAGGATCTGCCGCAGTTACTACTACTACACACACAAATAACGCTTACCACCCAGCAATAAGCCCTACCTTTGACGGTACAGTCGAAGTAACTGTACCTACTAACTTTGTAGAAATAAAAGCCGGAGGTATACAGATTGTATCAGATGCTACACAGTATGTAAGAATGCCTCGTTTAGCTCAAGGATCATCCTCTTCATCTACAATATTCCAAGCTAAGGGAGGAACAGTAGTTACGGATGCTTTAAAACCTAGCTCTAATGGAGGGCATAATTTAGGTACTTCTAATAGAAGATGGAACTACATATACAGTGAAGGAGGAAGTTTTTCTGGAGCAGTAGCTACAGGAGCATTAACAGTCACAGGTGCAATTACTGCAACCGGTAACATCACAGCATTTAACTCCTCAGATAAGAGATTAAAAAGTAATATTGTAACTTTAGATGGTGCTTTAGAAAAAGTACTTAAACTTAGAGGTACTAGTTTTGATTGGAAAGAAGGTAAGGAAGACATACACCCTTATAAAGGAAACGATATAGGATTTATAGCCCAGGAATTAAAAGAAGTAGTACCCGAAGTAGTAGGTAAAATGCACGGAGGATTTTATGGGGTAAAATACGATAAACTAACACCTCTATTAGTAGAAGCAATAAAAGAACTTAAAACAGAAATAGATTTACTAAAATCTAATTCGTGTAACTGTAAATGTAAAAAATAATGGCATTACAATCATCTGGAGCAATTTCATTTGCTGATTTAAATACCGAGTTAGGTAATAGTGCAACCGACCCTATTAATCTACAATCTGCAGCAGCAGACTTTGGAATAGACATCAACGCTACAAATTGGAGTGATAACATTGCAGGAATAGGTATGGATGAGTTTTATGGGTTAGATAACACCGTCAACTACGGAGGTAGTGGAAATCAAAGTTCTTAAGTTTGAAATAGTACTTTTTTTTCATATATTATACTTACGTTATGAAATATAAATTGCAAATAAATAATCTTGTACATCACGGCGTGTTTAAATCTCCTACTATAAACCTATTAAACACATGGGCTAAAGAATGGCTGGGTAAGTATAACATTTTAGATTATAAAGTTATGCTAGTAGGAGGAACAGCAGAAAAGTTATTCGGTACAAGCACTAATAATACTACAGATATAGATATAGTTTTACTAAACGATATAAAAGATCCTGAGCATTTATATAATATTCAAATGGGTGCAATAGAACTAGGATTTAAACATAATTTATTAATAGATATATTTCATTCTACAAGTCTACATAACGTTAACAGTTACATACCAACAGTACAAACCAGATGCTATACAGAAATAAAATACACTAATCTAAATGTAGAAACAGTAAATAAATTATATAAAGATGAACAAATAATAAAAAAATACCAATGCGGTTTAACAAGTGCTAGTAGAAATACCCCAACAAGATCTTATAAAAAGAATTTAAAATACTTTCAAAAGGGGATATATCAAAATTTAAAAATAGACTTAAAAGAAACAATAGAATGGAAGTAGTTTGGGTATATGATAATATTAAACAAAATAAAACATTCTACAGTGTAATGAACATACTAATGCTCATAGCATCAGTTTCACTATGGAAAAGGTACCATCCCACACATACTAGAGTGGTGTACTTAGATGATATGACTAATGATATGTTTCACCAATTGGGTATACTTTCAATATGGGACCAAGTACGTAAACTAGAATACCCAGAACATATTAACAAAACTATTTTTTGGTCTGGATGTAAAACTAAAATAATTAGCTTAACAGACAAACCTCTAGTCTTAGTAGACCATGATTTTTTAATATTTAAAAATATTGATAAACATTTAAAAGACAATATACTTTGTAGTTATGATGAATTTGCTGATAATTGGTACCCAACTAGTAATGATCCATGGAATAAACAACTTACAACTCCTATCGAACATATAGTAAACAGAGCTAGTAACGTAAGCCTTTTCTACTTACCGGACCCTATATTTGCAAATAAATATGGAAAACAGACACTCATCAATCACCAAGAATTTAGTGAAATGAGAGAATCAGACATGACCCCAAACCATATGATATATTCTGAACAATTTATGTTGAGACAGTGGATAGAAAAACAAAATATACCTTATAAAACTCTATGCAAAAATATTTGGGACTGCAAAAAAGTGCTTCCTTCTACTACTATTTGGGAAAAGGGTATATGGGATAATATAGAAGCACTTCGAAACTATAAACATTTCGGAATGGAAAAACGTTATATATTGGATAACAGGACAAATTATAACTACGACCAAACTTTACTCTATTTATATAGGTGTATTAACGCTGGAAGGTTAATAGACGTAGATCAGTTAAAAAGCAAACTAAACAACCTAAAAAACAGATAATGGGATTTAAAGTTAAAAGATCAGTAGAAGTTCAAGGAGAAGGAGTTTTAGATGAATTTTATGTAAGGATAGATAAATATACTTTATATAAAAATAGAAGCTGTTTAACTATACTAACAGGGCATTTTATCTCACCGGAAGGAGCTCAATCAGCTTCCGGAGAATATTTTGAAGTGGATGAAGCAGATTACGATTATCAACTTTCTTGTTCTATGTCTATAGATAATACACAAATTAATTATAACCCTAGACTTCAAGTTGACCTAT
>Ga0208434_1000402_pt1 | contig 21318 bp, 25 predicted proteins | sample 13_taG_FD_184086 | JGI IMG/M metagenome (GOLD analysis project Ga0208434, IMG submission 184086) | Marine viral communities from the Subarctic Pacific Ocean - 13_ETSP_OMZ_AT15268 metaG (SPAdes) (version 2) | ecosystem: Environmental > Aquatic > Marine > Oceanic | place: Pacific Ocean | collected... | reverse complement strand
AACATATATGCGTGGGTTAAAAATTGTGGTATCAGCACTATCTGTTATTCTTAATCTATACCAACCATTACCATAATCTTCGATAGTTTCTTCATCAGGTATATTACCTGTGTTATCAAAACCTGTGCTTATTGTTTGTGTTGTTAAATTAAATTTTCTGTTATATATATTAGTGCCATAATCTAAACGCAACCATAATTCATCAGATGTGTCTGCTTTAGCAAAAACAGTAAAAGTAGTGTTACCTGTTGAAATTGTAGGGTTAGTTGATGGGCGGACAAAACTAAAAGACGTACCATTTGTCGAAAGTTTATCCGCTGTTAATAAACCATCAGGGGATGTACTTTCATTAGTTGATATATAACCACCATTAAACGTACTCCAACTCGTTCCTAAATTTTCACTCTGTATAATAGAATTAGTCCTACTCGGCTCTAACAACAAAGCACCTTTACTATCATCCTTATAATCTATTCTTGGTTGTCCACTACCTACTTCTTCAATTAAACCATCTTTATTTATAACAGTAGCCTTTGATGCTCTACTAAAATTAAATGGTAAAGGTTTGTAATTACTATTTTCATCATTATAGGCAAGGATAGTATCTTTCTTTCCATACCATTCTCCATTACCAAATTTTAATGTATTCGCCATCTTATAATGTGTTTAAATTTAATTCTGTTACTAATTCGTTTAATGACCTATAACTTGTGAGGTATTCTAATTCTTCGTCTGTTAGTACTGTATCGTAGTAGCCAAGTTCTTTTGTCTTTCCATAGAAAGGTAATTGAGATGCACCTCGAAGAAAACTTAATTTCGTGAAAGTACCCTCTGGATTAACAGTTCCGCTTGTATCTTCTCCAATTTTAAATCCATTTACCCAAAGTTCAAAACGATTTAATTTATATACCGCAGAGCATTTATTACTTAAAAGCACATTAACATTAGCTATAATACTACACTGTTGAGAACTACTAACTTCATAAATATATCTTATTTGATTTGCAGTTGGTATAAAATAAAGAGTAAGATTTGATGCAGTTGAAACTCCATTGGTTAATGAAATCATCCTATTTGTACCATCATTAGCCAAAGCACTTATATCAGCAAACAATACTCCCTCACTATCATTAAACACTTCACTATTACCAGCACCATTACAAGTTTCAGCAGCACGTTGGACTGATGAGCCAGAGGTTGGGATGTAGGATGTTGCGTAGGAAGATTGTTCTAGTTGCGCTCCGTAAAAATACATAGAATTTGTTCCGTTTCCAGTATAATTTTGACTGCCATTTGTAATACCGTCAGACAATCCAATTCTAAAATTATCACTTCCAGTTGAGTCTGATAATCCAGTAGCTGTTAATCTGTACCAACCATTTCCGTAATTTTCTATCTTTCCAAAACCTTGAATCTCATCCCCTACTTCCCAATTCGTAGTATCAAAAAACACTAAAATATTTGCATCACCACAACGAATATAAATATCTCTTTGATTTAATGACTTTTTTACAAAAACACTAATAGTATAATAATTACCACTTGTAACTGATTTCAACTGCCTAACGGAGTGTTCATTATTAGATGTATTTTCTTTAATCTCATAAGTATTTAAATTTCCATCTGGAGAAATAATTTGACTTGAATTAACACTTACATAATCTTTAGACCAATTACTATGACTAAAATCGTCACTATAAGTATACAGGTTAGTTGAACTATTCTCTAACAAAAGAACACCCTCTGCACTATCTTTATAATCTATTCTTGGTTTATCATTACCAACTACTTCTATTAATCCTTCTTTGTTTACTCTTGTAGCAATACTATTTCTTGTAAAGCTAAAAGGTAAAGGCTTATAGTTGTTATTCTCGTCATTATAAGCTAACGTAGAGCCTTCTTTTGTCGCCCAAGTTCCGTTACCGAATTTAAGTTTCTTTGCCATATTATTCTATTGTGTATAATTGTCCTTCTGCCATATCTGTAAAAGATGTCCAAGACGTTAGTTGTTCTAGTTCGCTATCTGTTAATGCTGAATTGTAGTATTGTACTTGTTTAGTTTTTCCGTAGAAAGGAAATGTTGAACCATCAATATTTGCAAAATTTAATCTATCTAATGTGTTTTCAGATGGCACAATACCAATCGTATCAGTATCGACTTCAAATCCGTTTACCCATAAAGAATAATCATTTTGTTTATACTTAATAAGAACCTTAATATTATCTAAAATATCATTAACTTCATAAAGTAAAGTTGCTTGTTCAGTACCTCCAACAACTGCAAAAAGACCTACTGTATTACTTAATCCAGCAACATACCTTATTAGAATTCTATTGTTAGCAGTTCCATCTGAAATAGATAGATACCTATTTGTTAAATCATCAACCAAAGCACTAATCTCTGCCATCAAAACACCTTCTGAATCGTTAAACGTAGCTGCATCTCCAGAGTCATTAGCAGTTTCTGCTGAACGAGTAACTACACTTCCGTTGGTTTTGATATAGCTTGTTGGATATGAGCCTTGTTCTATTTGAAAACCATAAACATAAATACCTTTTACATTATCTCCAATAAAAGAGCCTAACAAGTTATCATTTAAAATAGTTGCTACGCAATATAATGCAGTTGAATTTAAAGTGATTGGAGAAATACATCTATACCAACCATTTCCGTAATTTTCAATTGTACCAGTACCAGATTCTATTAAGCCATCTTCTAAATTAAAAATAACTGATGGAGTATTTGAACTTCCGAATCCTCCTAAAACAGATATATATTTATATCCATTTTGTTTAGCAAAAAAAGATACATTTACTACTGCACCACTTGTAAACCCTCCAAGATTTTCAGCTCTTAAAGTATGGTTTGCATTTATGTTAGTTGGTTTTATATCAAAAGCATTTAAACTACCATCTGGCGAAATTGTTGCATTTGCAGTTCTTATAACCTCATTACTGTTGTTCCATACTGTATTAGAAAAATCTTCTGAATAAGTAACTTTATTAGTTCTCTGTGGCTCTAATATATGATGTGGACATCCTACAACCTTACCATCAATCATTGGATAGTTTAATCTTGATTGTCCGTTTGATACTTCTTCTATTAGTCCTTGTGAGTTTATTCTTGTTGCTTTACCACTTCTACTAAAGTCAAAATCTCCTACACCACTTGAAGGTAGTACAGAAAACAACTTGCTTCCTTGTGCAGCTGGTATTAATGCTAATTTTGGTTTTGCCATTGTTTAATTATTTAAGTCTTTTAATGCAGTTGTATGTATCCAATCTGCTAAACATTTTTTTGCTTCTACTTCGTCTGCTCTTACTAATTTTACTGAAACGTTGTCAAATATGCTTATTCCCGCACCACCAGTTATTAATCCTATTATAGTTGAGTTACTTATTGCTACAAATTCTAATTCATATGTTCCAGTACTTGTACCTAACTGTTGTCTAAATATATTGTAATATAAGTTTGAACTACCAACTGCTAACCAAAAAGTTGATGTTGTAGATATTCTATCGAAAGTTAATTTATATTTATTGCCAATTTTTGTAGTAAAAATTTGAGATGCCCTACTGTCAGTACCTACATTTTGACTATCATCTACAACCAATTGATTATTTGATGTATAAATATTTGCATTTACAGCAGTCCAATCTGTTGTACCATTACTAAAATCTCCATTAGTAATCAAATTATCTTGCTCACTTGTAAGCAGTTTAAACTGACTACCAAAGAAATCTGGATTAGTACCAGCAGTCCTTGCAGTATCTAAAGCAGTTCCCCACCAGCTTGTATTATAGATTTCGTTTGCCATTATCTTTTTCTTTTTTTGTTAAGTATTTCTTTAACTTTACAATGTTATGTTTCTTTGGTTTATATCTACCCATTACAATACCCAATTTGATGAATTTACATCTTTATCTGGATATACATCAGAATCTGTATTACTTGTATATTCTGGAAACAAAGTACTATTAAAACAAATGTAATCTACAAATCTTCTTGTGTAATACTCTGCAAAATCTCTTTGTTTTTGTACTAAAAAATCAACTTCATCTTTTGATGCACTTTCAGAATTTTCTGATGTGTGTTTAAATACTCCACCATTCTTTACTTGATATGCTGCAAATGGTAAATAATCAACCATAGCATAATGTATCAACATTGGTTGTATGTAGTCTGTAACTAAAGATAAATAATTACCAGTTAAACTATCTGCAATTATATCTGCTGATATTTTATCATACAACTTACTTCCTAAATAGTTTTGTATGTGTATCTCTTGTGCAATCTTAACAAATTGAATAAATTTATCTGTATCAACGTTGCCATCAATAATACTATTCTTTACTAAATCTGTTCTACTTATAAATAATGCAGTTGCCATTTATTATCTCTTTTTATTTACAAATCCGTTATTTGGCATATCCGTTGGTCTTTTTGCAACTTCTTTTGCATTTACCTCTGGTTTAAAACCCTCTTTTTTAGCCTTATTTACACTAACCTCTGCATTTGGATTTCCAACATCTGGTTTAGTACTTGGTCTTTTTGCTTTGTAAGTCTTTCTCATCCAAAAATGATGACAATCTCCACCACCTTTATAAAGCCATATATCATAAGTATCAGCACCATTTAAACCCCAACCAGCATTAACTGCTTTTTGGCTCATTTGTTGTATATCTTCTTTTCTGTATATCTTTTTTGCTGCAACCATTTTTGAACAAAACTCTCTACTATTATTACTTGTTCTTAAAGGTGCATATTGATACCTTACTTTGAATTGTACTCCTTCTTCATTTTCTCCATCTTGTTCACTTTTTGCATTTGGTCTAGCAGTTCCAGTTGTTGCTAAATTCCAAACTTTTGACAATACAGATAATTTAGGATTGTTTAATTTATTTAATTCTTCGTCTAATTCATCTTCTGCATCATAATCAACTTTTCTTTCATCAATCAATTCCCAGTTTTCTAAATCTTCATCTTCTCCAAATTCTTCTAAATCAGAAAATACCTTTGACATCTTTACACCAGTTTCTTCTTCTCTTGTTTCTTCGTCTTTTACATTATCTAAATCCAAGAATTGTAATGGTTGTAACGTCTTAAAGTATAGATTTAAGGCAATATCATTAAAAGCAAGTATTTTATCAAATGCATCAGTTAAAAGTTCTTGAAAAGGCACTATAACTGTGTTATGCATTAATATTGATGCAGTTTGTAACTCATCTGCATTATTACCAAGTCCACTTGAATCTTTTATACCTAATAACATAGGAGATACAATTCTGTGTGATACCATTATCTTCTTTTGTGATTCGTCTGATAAAAATTGGTATTGGTTATGTGCATCAGATAACTGTACTGGTGTAATATCAGCTTGTGATTCTTTATCATCGTTAAAAGCAAGTATAAATTTACCAGCATTTGAACTACCTTGAAATTTAGCTTGTATCTTACTTTCTATTAATGATTGTTTTTCTTCGTCTGGTACTCCGTTGTTAAAATTTATTAACATTGATGGAGCAAGACCATTCATTATATTGTTTAAATGATAGTTAGATATTTCTTCTTCTAACTCTGCATATTGTAAACCACCTTGATAATCTGGTGTACTATAATAATACATACCAGCAACATAAGGTTTAACATATAATATCTCAATTGGTTGAGGTGTACTTGAAACACCAAAAGCTGGTATTCTTAATGGTCTATCACTTGGCTTTATATTTGCCCAATCTGGATGATAGTAATATGCTTGTACTTGTTTATCTCCTTCTCCACATTTCTCTGCTCTTAAAGTTTCAATTGGCAAGTGTTCTACTTTAGCAATAGATTGTTTATCTTTTGAGTATATTACTTGTATTGCACATTGTCCAGTTAGTTTTAAATCGTATGATAATTGTCTAACAACATCTTTTTTAAATAAAGATATCATTCTTGCATAACTCTCTGGTTTCTTTGCACTATCAGTTGCATCTAAACCTTTTCCATATATCATTTGAGATATACCATTTACACAAGCATTATTTGTAGCACTTCCGTTAAATCTATCTATTAGAAACTGAAAGTAATTATTATCTGCTCCAAATTCAACCCATTCTTTTGATTTAGATTCTACAATTTGTGGAGATGTGTAAGTAGATAAATTTACAAAACTAACTTTAGAATTGTTTTTCTTTGCCACTTTTGGCTTTCTGTATTTATTTATGTGTTTACTCATAATATTATAAAGTCATTGTTACCACTCTTTTCTTTGTACACATCTTTATTTACTGTATAGTGTTCGTTATTAGATTGGTTTGTTGATTGTGCAGTACAAAATATTTTATCTCTGTAAATAATATCTGCTTCTGTTACAGAGCCTTGACCATTATAAACTTTTAAATCATAAAATCTACCTTCAACCAATGTAAATACGTTTGTTAGTTCAACATAGTTTTTATTAATTATAGCAGATGGTAAAATTATTGTTTCATCATTTGTACTATCATCCCTTAATTTTATTGTAACACTTGTTGAATATACTCTTGGTATAATCTTTATTGTTTGTGCGTTTGTTGTAGGTAACAAATGTTTCATATATATATAATACTAAAAGTTTGTATTTTTATTTATTACACATAAAAAAAAAGGTAATCAATTAAGACTACCTTTCTTTAAAAACAAATTATGAAAAAAACTATGCGTTAGGGTCTATTTGAGAGCCACTTGTATCAGCAGTTATAACAGTTGATGTTACAAAAAATGCTGGGTCAGTTTCTTGACCTTCTAACGTTAGAGTGAATCCGCTTAAATCTCCCATTGCAGCACCAGATACAATTGTACCTCCAGTTACTTCTGCTCCGTGTTCTAATCCTACCATAAAGAAATTACCATTGTAATCTTCTATTGCAACGTGTGGACGTGCAGTAGCTAATAATTTTATTTCTTCTTGTGTAGCTTTATCTAAAACTGGTAAAGTTAAATTTAAAGTTTGTGTGTAAAATGTAGTTCCGTTTTCTCTTGAACTATTAATTGTCGTTTCTAGTGAAGAATTACCTTTGATATCAAATTTAAAAAAGTCTATGTTAGTTCCAGATAAATCAGTAATTTCTCCAGACGATATTGTAGCAGTACCCAAAGTACCATAATCTGCGAAATAAACTGCTTTTAAGCCACCAACACTACTTTTACAAGGTAACGCTCTACCAGATGTAAGTAAACAAGCCATTGATTTTTATTTTTTTAAGTTATTAAAAAAGGGTAAGCAGATGAACTACCTACCCTCATTATTATTGTTTGTTATTAGATTATAGTCCTAATCCGTAAGATACGATATCTTCAACAACTGCATATTGTACTCCAGCAGTATATCTCATAATGAAACGTACATTTTGTGAGCCATCTAAATCAGCCATATCTAAAACCTTGATTTCATTATGGTCTGATAAAAGTCCAGTAGCAAAAAATAAGTTAGATTTTTGAGCTGCTATTGCATTGTTGTCAGAAAGTCCGTTACAAGCTACAACTTTTACACCATCAAAGTATTCAACATCCATATCTTGGTTATGTCCTAAACCTCCAGTTTGGAATCCTCCTAATGCTCTTTTGTATGCTCTGAAAATGTTCTGTGCAACATAAATATGTAAATCTTCTTTTCCATATACTTCACTTGGAATAGCATCTACAATATCTCCTAATTTTTCAACTACATTTGAAGCAGTTACGGCAGCACCAGCAATTTTCTTTGCTCCAGTATGTCCAGCATCAGCATTTAATAAAGTTTTAAAACCATCAAAAGTTCCAGCACCAGCTACACCAGCCCAAATATCTTTTTCAGTTTGTTCTGCAATTGATTCAGCCATTAATCCGATAAAGTAATCAGAAAAGTTAGCTGGTAAACTATCACTAGCAGAATATCCCATTGATACTGCTTCCCAATCAGATTTGAATGGAGTTTTACACAATTCTAAATTTACTTGTAATTCTTTTGGCTCAATAATCTTTTCCGTTAAAGCAACTGCTCCAGCATCTGTGAAATCACAAGTTGCATTTGCAATAGCACCAGAAAGATTTACTCTTTTTAATACTTCTTTAAACTTTACGTTTGGCTTAACTTCAATTAAGTTGTTAGCGATTGTATTTCCAGATAAAAGTGCTGCTGATACATATTTCCCAGCAAATTCTCCAGCATACGTTGTTGTAATTGATAAACTCATTTCTTATTTGTTTATTTTGTTAAATATTCTACTTCTTAATGTGTTTTTATTCCCTTTTTGAGAATAAAGGTTTAATTCTTTTTTGTCAGATACATTCTCTGGATTATGAGAAATACCTTCAACTTCTTCAGCAGATAACTCTACTTTTTCTTCTTTTACTTCTTTTACTTCTTCTGATAATTCAACAACTACTTCTTCTGCAACAACTTCTGTTTTAGATAATTTTAGTTCGTTGATTTCAGTTCTTAATTTTTCAATTTCAGAGAAAAACATTTCTTCTGATATTGATTTAACTATCTTCTTTGGAGATGCAGTTTCAGTTGATAATTCTTCTTCTTCAACTTCTTCTGCTTCTGTTTCTGCTGGTGCTTCTTCTTCTGCACTTGCTTCTTTTACTTCTCCAATGATACCTTCCTCTGAAACTACAATAGTTTTACCTTCTGCTTCATACTCTCCAACTGGTACTGCAACTCTTTCTTCATCTGCAACAACGAATACTTCTGCACCAGCTTCAAATACTTCTGCTTCTAAAATAGCACCATTATCTAGTTTCATTTGCTCTAGCTTCACTTCTAATCCAAGTAAAACTCTTGCTTTGTTTAATAATGTTCTGTCTGTGTTCATATTTATATAATAAAATTTAGTTAATATTTTGTATTTTTAATTATTTATTTAAGGTGTACAGTTTGTAAAATTAGGTTTTGGCAATGTCCAAGAGGATGTGCCTTGATTAAAATTTATGCAATTAGTAACACCACTAACATTCCAAGAACTTAAATCTTGATTAAAAGAATTAGCTTCTTTAAACATACTTGCCGAATTAATTACATTACCTACATCCCAAGAACTTATATCTTGATTGAAAACGTATGCGTACTGAAACATAGTAGACATCCCTTCTACACTACTCACATCCCAAGAACTTATATTTCCATTAAAAGCATTTGCTCCGTGAAACATACCGTTCATATTCTCAACACTGCTAACATTCCAAGAGTTTAAGTCTTGATTGAAATAAACTACGTTTTGAAACATTGTTAACATATTTGTAACACTACTCACATCCCAAGAACCTATGTCTTGATTAAAAGATGATGCACCTTTAAACATTCTATTCATATCAGTTACACTACTAACATCCCAACTTCCTATAGACTGATTAAAAGAAGATGCATTTAAAAACATTCCTTGCATTTCCATTACACCACTAACATCCCAGTTACTTAAATCTTGGTTGAAATCATATGCGTTATGAAATATAAAACTCATATCAGTTACACTACTAACATCCCAATTACTAATATCTCCGTTAAAATCATTTTTATGAAAAGCAGATGACATATTAGTTACTTGGCTTACATCCCAATCTTGTATCTTTCCATAAGGTGCTAAATAAAAATCTCCATTTGGGTCTTGTGCTAGTATGTCGTTTATTGCATTGTAAAAAGTAGCATCTGTTAAAGTTGGTGATGCACTTATTCTTCCTATGCCTTGTTTCCAGTATTCTGATGTTTTGCAATTTTTATCATTATTATTTTTGCAATCTATTGAATAAGTATTTTTACATTTACAATATACTGCCCTCATTATGATAATAGTTTTTTAAGTTCTTCTAGTTTCTCTAAATCTTCTAACTTTCTTGATGCCCAATTAACACCAGCAGTACCACCCCAAGCATCCCACATAAGACCACCACATCCTTCTGAATAAGGTACATCTTTATGTTGTTGATGTCTTTTAAATGATGCCATTCTAGCAATTGTATCTCTGCTTATTGGCTCTCTTTTTGCAAGTTGATTTGCTCTATTCTTTCCAGTTGCTTCTCCACAACTTCCCCATCCATTTTTCTCTACCCAAGCTAATGCTCTCTTTGCATTGTTTGTTGCTCCTTGTGGATAGTCTGTATATGATGCTAATTGTTCTTTTAGTTCTTCATTTGGTCTTTCCATCTTGTCAGCAAAGTAACCTTCTATTGAAAAACCTTTTACTTTACCAGTCTTTACATAGTCATTCCAAACTTCATCATTGTTTACTTTAACACTACCCATCCAAGTACCAACTGGTACATCTAAATTATATAAAGCACTTTTATCTTTTTGTTTATCTTCTACTATCCAACTTTCAACAAGTGTTAATCCTTGTAATTCTGAATTGTGTTCTAGTGTTGAATTAGATTGATTGCCATTCATCAAATACATTTGAGATGCTTTCTCAACAGTCTTTTCAGAAAAGAAAATATAGTACTCATCTTCTCCAGACTTTCTGTAAATAGGTTTCTTTGGTATAAGTAAAGCACCCATTAGCAAACGTTTTTCTTTGTCTATTTCAGCAAGTTTAATTTCTTGTTTATTAAGTGCAACAAAATCAGATTCAATTGCTGGATTCTCAACAACAGAAATAGCTTCTACTCCTATTGCTTCATCATCATCTAAAATAAGTTCTATTATTTTCATAATTATATAATATTTTTTTAGTGTTATTTTATATTTTTAACCTCCTATACTTGCATCGTCAATTATATTTCTATCTAATTCTTGTGCAGTTGATACTTCACTTGAAACTACAAATGCTTGTATTGGTTGTTGTGATTGTCCGCCAATAGCTGATGCTAATTGATTCGTACCACTTTGACCAACTATATTAAATGCTGGAGGTGTAGATGGAGCAGTTGGTACAGAAGGAGTAGGCGGTTTTGATGTATCTACATTACCACCAGAAACACCACTTGCTTGACTAATTGCAGTAGCACCAATACCAGCTATTGCTAATCCAGCACCAATCTTTGTCATTGCTATTGATTTTGCAGTTGCAGCTAAAGATGCTGGTTTTAATGGATTAAAAATAGGAACACCAGTTGGTGTTGGAATAAAGAATGGTATTTTAGATTCATTAAATTTTGCAGATGCAATAGATTGACTTGCACCTATTACTACGTTAGCGATAGCAGCACCCTTTTCTAATATTAAACCAGCAGTAGCAATTGCTTTATTTTTACCAGCTATTTGTTGCAACAACCCACTTAAACCAGCAGCGAAACCAATATACTGCATATTTATCTGTCTTTTTCTATCTGCAATACTTTGTTCTATCTCTACTTCTCTATCGGCTCTTTCTTGTAATTCATCTAATCTAGTTTCTTCATTCTCTTTTTCTAAATCTCTTTGTTCTCTTTTTAAAGAATTTATATTGGTTAATTGTTCAGATTTAAAACCAGCTACTTTAGCATCAATGGCAATCATTTCAGTTTCTAACTCAAATATTTGATTTGTTAATTCTATACTTTTACCTTTTAATCTTTCTTCTTCTTTAAGAGCATCTATTCTTGATTGAACAGTTTGTTTTTCAGCTTCATTTTGTTTTAAAAGTATTTCTCCAAGTTTTTCATTAGCAAGTATTCTTTCATTTATAGTTCTACTTTCATCATCTCTTATTTGTCTTTGTTGTTCTGCTTGTAAATCATATTTTTCAACTAATCTTTGTTGTTGTAATGCTAAAAGTTCAAAATTCTTTTTTGCATTTGCAATACGTTTACCATCTGCAATAGCTTGTCTTACATCTACTTTTTCAATAGATTCTGAAACTGCTTCTGCAACACCTTGAGCCAAAGAGCCTACTTCTCCTACTGCTTCTACAAAATTACTTGCTATTTGTTTTCCAGAACTAGAAATTCTATTACCAGTTTCAATAAGTTTTTCTTGAGTTTCTGTTATTGCTAAAGTCAATCTTTTAACTTCTTTTGGGTCGCCATTTCCAAAGAAAGATTCTTCCCAAGCTAATTGCGCTTTTTGAACACCAAGTACAATTCCTTGAATAGCACCAACAACAACATTTATTGCTAGTGATAAACTGCCTCCAATAACTTTTTGTAATGCATCAAAACCACCAGTGAGATTTGATACTTTTTCTATCATTGATATAAAAACATCTGAAACTTGTTTAAGAACAATACTAATAGTTTCAAAAGTACTACTCATTAAATCAACTACCTTTTGATTTGATGCCATAGCACCACCAAGAGCATTTACTGCTTTCATTATTAAAGCAAATCCAGCAGCTTTCATAGCTAATCCAACACCAGTAAAACTTTTAGCTAGTCTTTTAACAATATTAGTACTTTTTTTAGATTGACTTTCTATATTTTTTAAAGAATCAACAGTATCTTTATTTGAATCTACTATTTGTTTATTTAAACCTTCTATGGATTTTTTTAATTCTTCAATCTCCTTTGTGGCTTTATCTGTTTTTGCTACTAAATCAATTACTATTTTTTCCATTTTAATTCTTGTTTTTGTCTTTTAAATATTTCTTTAAAACTATCTGGAAACTTATTTTTTCCTTTTGCTAATTGTACAATCTCTGCATTACAATCTGTATCTTTCAACAATTCTAATATTTCTTTTATCATTATGGTAATGTGTTAATTACTAATGCACCAGATGGTGTTGATTCATTTAATAAAATATCATAAGCAACTACTGTAATTGAATATGATGTTGCTGGACTTAATCCAGTAATAGTATCTGAATAAGTTGTTTGTAAAGGTTGTGCCATTGACCCACCAACTGCTACACCATTTGCATAAACAACGTAATAAGACATTGTAATATTATCTGGAGATGTGCTTGGATTCCAAGTAACAGTAAATGATGTACTTGTTATATTTGATGCAACTAATCCAGTAACTTGTGTTGGATTATTACCAGTTGATGTTAATATTGATGTAACGTCATTTAATAACTCAAAGTCTGATTTACCAGTTTTTAAATTAGTTTTTATTGAGTTTATTTTATAAGCATTTTCTCCAAATTTTACTAAATCATTTAACTTTAAATTATAATAAAGACCAAATGGTAAATAAGCACTTACTTTTGTGATTCTTCTTCTTGCATTAAAAACATCTTGAATATAAGTCTTGTAATTTGTTTCAAATAAACTATCTGTAAAAGCCAAAGGGTCTACTGCTGGTTGATTTGCTTGATACTCGTTTATCTCATTACCAAAATGTATATTAGATTTACTTGCAGTTGATGTCAAAGCCAAAGCATTTGATGGGATATAGTAATCTGTAATATCTTCAACACTACTTGTTTCTGTATCTCTTATTCTTATATCTGTTTCGTTTGATAGTCTTATAGGGTAAAATAATAAAGGAGAGCCAAAGTAAGGCTCTTGATTATCGTCTACAAAATAACCCCATTGAACATCTGTTGCACTACCACCATCGACATCATAAAGTCTTTCATATTGCATATGCTCAAAAGGTAATTCTAGTTTATAAGATTTACTTGGTGCATCAAATATATCTGAATTTAAGCTATAAGATAAAGACCCCCATTTTTGATTGTTTAACTGCTCAAATTGTTTAGCTAAAAAAGTTCCTAAACCTTTGTATGTAAAATCAATGTGTTTAAAAGGTAATGCTACATCAACAGTTGAATTTTCTGTATCTATGTATTTACTTATATCAATTGGTGTTGTTGAGCCAGATGCATAATAACTATCTAACGTCTTTACAACAATAACTCCATCATTATCTACATAAGCAGTTAAATTAAACATTTTAAAAAGACCAGTTAAAAAATCTATAATAGTCATTTTAGGCATCTGCTCTTGAATATTAAATTCAGTAAATGCAGTTGTAGCAAATGTAGATGCATTTGAATAAACCATTTGTCCATTTTGTCCAAATCCTAAACCTCCTTGAGTCCAAGATACAGTCCATTGAATACTACCAGTTGCAAATGTCATATTTGTTGATGATGCAATTTGTACTGTGTATGTACTATTATTAAAAGGTACTATTATTAATTGTTTTGCTCCAGTACCAGTTGTTTCTCCTACTATTGTTGAGCCATCTCTGATAACTCTAATTGTATATGCATCTGATGTATTTGGAGGTGTTACATTTAGATTTAAAAAAGATATGCTATAAGGAGATTGAGCAGTTAATGCTAAAACACCATTTAAAACATTTGATGTTGATGGCTGACAATTAGTAGTTGGCACACAAACAGTTGTTCCTAATTCTGTTACTTGTGTAAAGTTTTGTAATACTTGTGCTGGTGCATCTACGTGACCTTTTTTTCTATGCAACCATAAAAACAAATTATCAAATTCGTCATTTGTATCATCATTAAAAAAGTCATCAGAAAAAGTTAATGTTTGACCACCAACAAAAGATTCTGATTGTATAGCATCTATTATAGCTTGTACTTTTATTGCATACTTAAACTGATTCCATTCAACACCATTTTGATTGTGTGTACCAGTTCCGTGATGTGATATGTTGTTAATAGTAGCTTCTGGGTCAAATGCAGTATGACTAGAACTATCGTAAATTAATCTGTTTGTATGTGTGATTAAAGGCACTATAATATTACCATTTTCTTCAGCAACTTGCATTGCACTTGTAACATTACTAAAATTATAAATTTGATTATAGTCATTTAATTTTTGTAAAGATGATAACTGACTATCAGCAAGAACGTCTTTTAGATTTATAGTGTTTCCAAAAAAAGTAATATTGTATGTATGAGGTACGTTATTCTTTAACTTAACACCATTTAGTTTTATCAACCCTTCTTTAAAAGAAAGATTGTTTAGTTCTAGTGTTGCTTGTTTTTTACTTCTTGCATCATACCCTTCTCCAATACTAAAATCATAATAGTGTTTAAAGATTTTATTATTTGTTTTTGATGCTGGTATTGCAAACGTTCTTGTAAATTCAGTAAATATTTTACTGATGTCTTTTACGTTTTGAATAGATTGCGTTAATACAACACTTTCATCTTCAAATAAATCTACTCTTTGACCTTCTATGTATAGTTGTATTTTTTGCATTTATCTTATGTCATTTAAAACATTGTAAGAATTATCAAACTCAATTGTGTATTCAACTAACTTATCATTTAAGCTAGTCTTATATGTAATATCACTTGTCTTTATATTTATTGGCAATACTTGTTCACTTGTATTTGTTCTATTTGTTATCCAAACCTTTTCAGATAACATCAATTGTTTAAATACCTCATTATAAGATTCACTTAAAAAGCCACTACTTAACGTCATTGATTCGTTTGCAGATATATTAAAATCTCTTTTTGTGTGTTCATAAATATTATAACCATTGCCTTGTTGAAGATTTAAGATATTTGATTTATAGCTTTCTCTTTTGCTAGTCATTTTTTCAACCATCTTTTTAAAGAAATACATATCTTGTAATACACCAAACTTGTTTACAAAGGTTATTTTCTTTGGCTCGTATTTACACTCATCAATAGTTTTTACATTTATAATATCAAGTGTTCCATCAGTATTTCCAATATGTATAGCATCTACTTTTCCAATACTTAAAGTATTTAGATATTGTGATATACATTTATTGTTTTCAAATTCTCCAGATGATTTTACAATCCTTGATTTAAACGAATCGTATGCACTTATTCCGTTTATACTAATATGTGCTATTTGTTCTGTGGTTAGTATAGAGCCTCCAGCATTGGTATAAGTACCAACAATTTCTCCATCTCTTAAAAAAGCAATATTAACTTCTTCTCCGATATAAAGAGGTATTCTATAAATATTATCATCTAATGCAAACACCTCTCTGTTACTCATTAAAAGATTCTTTCCAGTATAAGAATAGAAACTACCTTCTTCAAAATAAGAATAACCATCTATTACTAAATCAGTTGATGTTGCTTGTGTTAATTGACCACCATTTGAATCAAAAGATGTCTTTGTCATTCGCACCCACTTACAAGTGTGAAATTCATCAGAGTCAAAATAAAAGCCAGAAAACTTTATATCTAAATAATCTCTAATCAATTCAGATACTTCAAAAAATATCTTAATGTCATTTGGTATCAATTGTTTTCTTAAAGAATATTGAGGTGTGCCAGTATAACCAGTATTTTTATTTCCAGAATATATTTCAATGTCTAATGTAGCATAAGCTATATTCACATCTGATAATCCTACAAAGTGAGGAGTTCTTGTATTAATTATTGCCATTTGTTGTAAATTTTAGTAGTTCTTCAACATCTAATTGATATGCTTTTATTATGTCTTTGTCTAAATTAGTAAATGCTTTTTGAAATGGCTTTGTAAAAAACAAACTTGGTTTAATACCATTATTATAAATACTTCTTGCAATCATAAATTGTAAAGACTTTCTTGATATGAATTTACCATCTTTACCTCTTACACCTTTTAAACCTTTTCTTACAATCCACTTATCCATTTTACTTGGAGGTGGCATTTTGTTTGTATAGCTATAAGGTGTATTATATTTCTTCTTTATACCACTTACTCCCTTGTCTTGAAATACACCATAATCTTCCATTAAGAAACTTAAAGAAAAACTATTTGGACTTACATTTATATCGTAGTCTAAACTATTATAAAGTGCTTTAGAACTATTCTTTTTACCTTTTGTTAGATTCGTTCTTGATTGTTGAATAACATACTTTGCAAATCTATTTAACTCTTGTTGTACATTCTTTAACATATATTAATATCGTTATTTACAAGAACATCAAATGTCATTGCCCAACCAGCCATTTCATTTTCAAACCTATCATAGAAAGGTTCTAAACTCGGTGTGCCATCTAACTGATATAAATCTTGGTGTAATGTACCTCCTCTTAATACTTGTGCTAATTTATTAAGTACTGCCAATTGAGTATTTAATATATCTTGTTCATTGTCGTTACCTCTAAAAATATCAACTACTGCTTCTTTCGAAACATCAACAATATCCATAGACAAAACAGATAAACTAAAACGTAATACATTATCTTCGTTATTTACATTATTTACTATTATGTGTGATAAAGGAAACATTGTTTGTTTACTTAAATCAATCTTTGTTATATCTCCAGTTGTTACATTATTAACGTTTACATCTGATAATAATTGATTCTTTATTGTTTCCGTTACTTGATAAAAACCCTTCATTAGAATTTACTTTTTATTTGTTTTGCTTCCAGCTCTGCTTTCTCTTTCATAAATGATAACATTGTAAAGCATTGATGAATATTTAATTTAGTGATATCTTCAAATCTTGTAATATCTCCGTTAGCGAGTCCATAAATTGACTGATACCATCCCCATTTGTTTGAGAAATTAGCTGCTCTTGATAAACCTCCATCTCCGCTTGATTGCTGGAATAGAGAATCGTATGCTTCGACAGTTCCATTCCTAAATTGTAAAAAAAAAACAAAGAACCAATTGCTGCATCTAAAGGCATATCTTTCATCTTCTCTGGATTTTCTACATTGTAATCAACTATGTTATATTTACCAGATTTCTTTATTTTTATTTTTCTATATAATACATTCATTGCAATATGCATATTGTTCCAATCAGATGCGTTACCATCTAAATCTACATATTCTCCTAAACTCATTTCATCCAAGTCTGGTATGAATCCATATTCAACACCATTCATTGTAAACTGCTCTACTCTTTTTGGTGTTTGACTTAACAACTCGTTTAATATATCTATAATAGCAGTAACACTACTCATTTTTAATTTGTAGCTATCACTTAAAGGTATTCCACAAAATATTTCTATCATTTTAGCATTTAAGAAATTACCCTCTGGATTATCTTCTGCTATCTTTAAGAACTTTTGATATTGTCCTAATGTAACTTCGCTTAATGATGTTGGTACGTTTATTTCAATCTTCATATATATATAATACTATTATGTTAATGTTTTATAAAAAAGCCTATACATTTTTCATATAGACTTGTAAGTAATAAAAACTGACTTGGTGTTTTTGGTTTCAATATTCTTATTTGCTTATTTGTTTTGTGGTGTATAAAGCATTGAATAGTGGAAATCATTTCCTCATTACTCATTATCTTATATTGTATTTACCTTTGTTTGGACTACTTAACTGTGATGTAATGGCATAACGTGCTGCATCAATACAATGGTTAAAAGCATCAATTGGTTTGTTAATAGTGTTACCCTCTCTGTCTTTCATCCAAGTATAGCTTTGTAATTCTTTAATTAGATTTTTACTTGTTGAGGTTACATAGATATCATTTTGATTTATTAAGTTGATACCATATACAATTGAATCTTTACCTTTTTTAACTGGCATCACTTTATGTCTATATGTTCTTAATTCTGCAATTGATTTTGGCTCTGCTGAATCTGCATATATTATATCATCTATATTAAGTTGTTTAAGTATGTTTGATATATCTACGTTTAGTAATTTAGTTTGATGTATAACCTCATCTAAAATATAAGTGTTATTGTATTTGTATAAACCAATTAATGTTGTTGGGTCATTTGTATAACCAAAATCCATTCCGTAACATAATAACCTTGCTTCTGTTGGTAGTTGTTTAATCTCTTTCCAATCTGGAATACATACACCATCTAAACTTCCTATTTGACCAAGTCCATATACTTTCCACCAGTTGCTCCAATAAGTACTTTTCTTTGCTTTTTCTTTTGCTGATTCTATGTCTGCTACAATAGTTTCTGGTAATGCTTCATTGTCTTTGTATGTTAGTGTAATAAAGTCTGCATCATCGTTGCCCACAACTTCTTTATGTGCCCAAAAATTAGCAGTTGGATTAAAGTCAATCCATATATCTCCAGATGTTCTTATACTTAATTGTGTGTATGCTTCAAAGGGTACATTGTTTGCTTCATTCACATACAATACGTTTCTTCTTGCACCTCTTAATTTATCTGGTTGTTCAACACTAAAAAATTCTATATAGCTACCATTTGTGAATGTGTACTTTAAAGCAGACCTATTCCATTGACTATCTCTAAACCTATTGGTTGCTATCATAATCTTTAGAAAGTCCTTCATAGCACCTCTACGTAGATGTGGTATTGATTCAGATACTACACTTGTTTCTGTGTTTGGTGTTCTTATACATCTATCAATAAGTATAGGCAATATACCAAATGTTTTACCAGCTGATGTACCACCTTGAATTACTTTCTTTCTTTTCTGTAACTTATAAAGTTTCTTTATTGCAGTTGTAACTTGAAACACTAATCTAAATCAAATAAAGGTTGTTCTGATGTAATTGATATGTCTTTTGTTTCTTTTGGTTTACCAGCATAATAATTATAAAACATTTGAACGTATTTGAAATTACCTTCTTCTACTCCTTTTTCAAGTGCTTTAAATGCTTTTGGCTCTAATGGTGTAAGTCTTTCAATCATCTTAACTTCTTCAGCTTTAGATGGTCTACCTCCTTTATTTCCTTTTGTTCCTTTGTTATTTGTTCTTCCGTCCATAATCAGTTTAAATTAGTTTACTAATTATATAATAAAAAAAACCTAACATTTTACTGCTAGGCTTTAAATTAATTAAATTAACTTTTCATCAAGTTGTTGAATCCAGTTTCTTAACATCTTTTTATTACAAGTACAAGGCTCACTATATTTATGATTAAAATACTTTGAATGTAGTTTACACATTATTTTAAAATCTTCATTTGACATTGTTGATGTTGTTCTTTGTTTTACACCTTGCCAAATAATTTTATCTTCTACCATAGTTCAATATGATTTAGTTTTTCTTGTCTTTCTTTACACTTACAATCTGGATATAGTTTTTTCCATAACCATTTGATACCAGTATAATATGTAATTCTTTCAATAAGGTTTCCTAGTTTCATAATAGTAAATTTATTTTATTTAACAATCTATTTTCTATTTCGTAAGTATCTGCTTTCATTTTAAAACAAGTGCCATTATCTCTATTTCTTACATCTCCTTCTTTATAGAAACAAGACTTTTTAATTAAGTTATCTTTTGTAATCCATCCACATATTTCTAACTTGTTTGTTGTTTTATTTAAGCTATTAAAAATATAGATATCACAATCAAATTCTTTTTGGAATCCAATAAAGTTATGTACAAAATAAGGTTTCATATCTACTGTTCTTCCCATTGTCTTAACGTCAATCTTTTTACCTTTATATCTCATATCAAAACCTCCATCAAAACCATTTATGTATTTGTGTTTTAAACCAAAAACATCTTTAGTTATAACTTCTCCTAACAAACCAACAAATTGTTGCTCCCTATTACCATTTGCAGAATGTCTATTGCCCATATTATTTTTAGATAAATAATCCCAGCATTTTAATTTTAATTGATAAGGAATGGTTAATATCATTCTTTTATTTTTTCTTTTAATCTGTCTTTTACTTTTCTGTATGTATTGTATAAAGAATGGTATGTAATATTTGTTTTCTTTGATAGTTCTGTTATACTATATTCGTCTTGTATTAGATTATATACTTTTTTATCGTACCAATGTAACTTTTGTAGTTCTTGTTCAACAATATCATTTGCATCATAGAAATCAATATATTCTCCAGATTCTAAATCTAATACTAAATCTAAAGATATTTTGTTTTGTTTCTTCTGCTTATTCTTCATTTGTAAAAAGGTAGAACGTAAAGTTAGATAGATATAATAATAGTTGACTTCATCTCCATAGGCTATGTTTAAACCCTTTTTAAGCATCTTTCCAATAACAAGGTACATATGTGATACAATGTCCTCTGCTTCTTCTCTATTACACCCAAATTTAAGTGTGGTGTTTATCCACTTATTGTGAGATTGAAATATCTTCTCTAACATAGTATTGTGTTTGCAACAAAGTAATATAAATAAGTTAAAGTTTACTAAATACTTATACTATTTTATTAACACTTTTGAAAAGGGTATAGTTACCCCAAGTACATAGAAATATATTTTTATTTGATTATCTCTCAACGTTTATGTATAAATACATACACAATGATAAATAGTTACTAAATAAACATATAATTATATAATACTTTTAAAACGACATTTTACAAAATTTACACAACTATTTTTTTACAATCCACAATAGCCACTATCGCATTCATTAAAATCATCATCAAATAAATCAAACTGACTTAAAGATTTTCCTATTTTTTCATAAGTTGTATCTGCTCTCCATTGATTATTTTTGTAAGATTTTATAGCTTTTTTTTCTGTTTCAACAAACCAATTCATTTTTTTAGGCTCTTTATCAAACATCTTTCGTAACAGTAAAGGATTTCTATGCATACAACCAACACAATTATTCATATAAG
>Ga0208434_1000401_pt1 | contig 21344 bp, 23 predicted proteins | sample 13_taG_FD_184086 | JGI IMG/M metagenome (GOLD analysis project Ga0208434, IMG submission 184086) | Marine viral communities from the Subarctic Pacific Ocean - 13_ETSP_OMZ_AT15268 metaG (SPAdes) (version 2) | ecosystem: Environmental > Aquatic > Marine > Oceanic | place: Pacific Ocean | collected... | reverse complement strand
GAAAGTGACATGACAGGTATTGTTGTAGCTGGTGTAGATGTGAACGGTACAGCTTATGTCCTAGAGGATCATACTGGTCGTTATACACCTCAACAGTGGGCATCTAAGGCTGTAGAGTTATATCATGAGCATTTAGCTGACAGGATTGTAGCTGAGAGAAACCAAGGTGGTGATATGGTAAGACATACACTGCATACAGAAGATGAAACACTGCCGGTAAGATTAGTACATGCCTCAAGGGGTAAAATGGCTAGGGCAGAACCAGTTTCAGCATTATATGAACAAAACAGAGTTAAGCATGTAAGAGGATTGAACGACTTAGAGGATCAGATGGTACAGTGGGAACCTCTAGGTTCTATTGGGTCTCCTGACAGGTTAGATGCTCTAGTATGGGCTATCACTGATCTAAGTCTGAATGGTTACGCAAAGCCACAACTTAAACTAGCGTACTCTAGTGCCAAAGGGCTAATTTAATATGGCTACAAAGAAGCGACTATCAGAAGGTGCAGCTAAGAGTATTCTTGGTGTAGCTGGTGATAACACTCGTACTGGACAGATACGTGCAGATGAGTTTATTCCTGAACTACGTGGTAAGAACGCTATTCGCAAGTATCGGGAGATGCGGGATAATGACAGTACTATTGGTGCGGTTATGTATGCTGCTGAACAGGTACTACGGGATGTCAAACTTAAGGTTGAACCAGCTAATGATACTGAAGAAGCTAAACGTGAAGCTGACTTTGTGGAAAGTATCTTTGATGATATGGATCACAGTCTGGACGATCACATTGCAGAATCTTTATCGTCGTTGTCGTATGGCTTTGCTTGGTTTGAAGTCATATATAAGCGCAGAGTTGGCCCAACTAAGAGATCGCCTAAGAAACATAGCAAGTACACTGATGGACGCTTGGGTGTCCGTAAAATTGCTTGCCGTGCGCCTTGGACAGTCTCTAGGTTTGATGTAGAACCCAAGAGCGGTGACGTACTAGGTATTTATCAGGATGTAGGTTATGGATCAGGAAAGCATTATATTCCCACTACTAAGAGCCTTTACTATCGTACTACTGTTCTTAATGGTGATCCTAGTGGCCGCTCTATCCTCCGCAATGCTTATTCCTCGTATGTCTATCTGAACAATTTACAGAGTATAGAGGCTATAGCTGTTGAGCGTGAACTAGCTGGTATCCCTGTTGCTCGTATTCCCTCTGAGTATTTATCGTCAGATGCAAGTGCAGCACAGAGTGGCTTCGTAGGCAACCTACAACAAATACTTCGTGATGTTAAGTTTAATGAACAAGGGTACATAATTACCCCAAGTGATACTTACCCTGACAAGGATGGTTCTCCTACAAACATTAGACTTGTAGATATTGAACTAATGAGTAGCAATGGTAAACGTAACCTAGATATTGACCCCATTGTTAGGCGTTACCAACATGACATTGCCCGTAGTGTACTTTCTGAGTTTCTTATGCTCGGTGGGGGTAACAATGGATCATACGCACTCTCCAAGTCTAAGACTGACCTGTTTCTACGTGCCTTAGAAAGCTACATCCAAGCTATTGTCGATGTACTTAATAAGCAGCTAGTGGAACGCCTATGGCAGCTTAACGGGCTTAACTACGACCTCATGCCCTGTATCAAGGCTGGTGATGTTGCCCCTCATGATCTACGTGAGATTGCAGCATTCCTTCGTAACCTTAACGGTGCAGACATTAACGTCAGTGATCACCCAGAGGTTATACAAGACCTTATGGATATAGCTGAACTGAACTATGACCCTGATACAGAGGTCACAACAGAAACTGACCTGTCCGATGAGGCAGAAGAAGATAACAAGGAAAATACATAATGGCTATTACAACAGCACTAAGTAATGCTTTTAAACTAGAGTTGCTTAAAGGTAATCACGACTTTGACAACGATACATTTCGTGTAGCATTAATTAAAGAAAATCCAACTGGCACTTTTGATGCTACAACAGTAGCCTACACAGATTTAGGATCTGATCAAGCGTCAGGAACTGGTTACACCAGTACTTTTGATACTATTTCTACGGGAGCCGAAGCAGTTATTGCTACAGGTTATCCACAAATGGATGGTACAACTGCCGTGATGGACTTTGACGATGCAGTATTCACTAACGTAACCGTCCAAGCTGATGGTTGTATTCTTTATAACCCAAATGCTGATAGTGCAGCTAATGTCATAGCAGTGTTTGATTTTGGTGGTACAGTTAGTGCTACCGCTGGTGACTTTACTATCCAGTTCCCTGCCCCCGGAGCAACCACAAGTATCTTGCGCCTAGCCTAATCTAAGGATACCTGACAATGGTAAAATTCGTTGACAGAGTTAAGATGAACCTGACCACTACAGGTACAGGTACAGTGACATTTGGTTCTGTCGTATCTGGCTTCCAGAGCCTTTCGGATGCCTCTGTTGTCGATGCTGACGTTGTAAGATATACAATAGAAAGCGGAACTAACTATGAGTCAGGTACAGGTACTATAGGGCTAACTGGTAGTACTTATACTATGGCTAGGTCTCCTAGCTCATCTTCTGAAAGTGACAACTCAGCTATTAACTTAGGTTCTGGTGCGGTATGCTTCTTAACCATGTTAGCAGAAGATGTAGTACAAAACTTAGCTGACTTAGATAATGTATCTTCAACTGCACCCGCTGGGGGACAAAACTTATCTTGGGACTCAGGCAGTAGTTCTTGGGTTCCTTCATCCCCCTCTGGTGGCATTACAAGCGTAGGTAACTATGCAGGTCTCCCTGCGTCTCCTAGTGAGACAGACCTAGCTTGGACTCAGGACACCAAGTCCCTATACATATATGATGGTACAGAGTGGGACAGGTTCTACACAGATACAAACGCCACACCTGATTGGACAACAGAACCCCCTACTTCCTTCTCTTTGGAAAAGGACGGGACAGCAACAGTTCAGACGGTTGCTGCATCTGATCCAGAGGGGTTTCCTATTGAATACTCGTATGACACTAACCCATCAAATCAGGCGCAAGCAACTATTAGTCAAAACAATAACGCCTTTACTATAACGCCATCAACAAATACAGCTAATGAGGGCAGTTTTACTTTAAGATATAGGGCATCAGACGGGATACACTCAACTTCTAGGTCTACAGTATATAGTCTTGTTTTCTATACTAACCCCGATATTGCTAATATGACTTTTGACACTAATAAATTTCTTAATAACATCTCTCAAGACACAGATCCTCAAGGTATGTGGATGAACCCCGCAGGGACAAAACTCTTCCTTGTGGGGTTCAGCACCGATAAAGTATATGAGTATAACCTGTCCACCGCAGATGATGTAAGCACAGCATCTTATACTAATGTTTCTCTTTCCATCTCTAGTCAAGAATCATATCCTACTGGACTGTGTTTTAGTCAAGACGGGTATAATATGTATGTAATTGGTCGAGCAACTGACAAAGTGCATCAATATAGTTTGACTACTGCTTATGATTTAAGCACAGCATCTTATGCTAATAAAGAGTTTAGTGTTGCATCGCAAGAAAGCAATCCGGGAGAGGTGCGCTTTAATAACGATGGCACTAGAATGTTTGTTGTAGGTTATAGCAGCGATTACGTTAACCAATACGATTTGAGTACCGCCTATGATGTAAGCACAGCATCTTATAACAATGTTAGATTTTCCGTAAATCCGCAGGAGATTTCTTCGTTTGCCTTGCATTTTAATAACGATGGAACCAAAATGTATGTGGCAGGGTCCAGTAATGATGACGTATTTGAGTACGACCTAACCACTGGGTTTGATGTAAGCACAGCATCCTATAACAATGTTAAATCTCCGGGAGCAAATGTTGGCCCAAATCCTAGGGCGATTTTCGTTAATGGTGACGGAACTAAGTTTTACTCTTTGACGTCATCGTCCAATTCCGCAATAAACCGTTACACTTGTAATTAAATGTTAGGTTTCGCCCCTATAGCATCTTCCACATTAGGTGGATCAGGGTTCGTAAGGGAAGTAGTACCAGCAGGTATTGTTGGTGTCTCATCCTCTGTAACCCTTGGTACGATCTCTATATCCACGGACGCTAAAGTCTCTGACCAAGCCGAGAGAAAGCCTGAGACTGTCTACTTTTATGACCCAGATAATGACGGTATTGGGGTTATTAGGAATAACGAAGGCAACTTTTATATTTGGGATCGTTCCTTTATTTTGGGGATGCGTCCTCAGATTCCCTATAATCAGGAAAACGGAGATAGTAGAACTTCAGGGCCTATCTGGGATGAGTCTGTAGCTGGCGATAAAGCACTATCTTTACAAACTAAGTTTACCGCAGAATTAACCTCTGACCCAGTAGTATCTCAGTCCTCTTGGGTTCCTCTAGTTAACGGTGATTACACTTACCCAGCTACTTATGAAAGTTCACTTGGTTACGATGCTGTAGCTAAACCTGTCACTGTAAACCTTAATCATCTACCCTCCGAGACTATAGTTAGTAATGCTGCAACTATTAGCACTATTGATGACCCCCTATTAGCTACCCTTACTTTTCCTGCTTCTGATCCAACCCTCTTTAGTGTTGTTGTTGGTCAAGTAAGATCAATAAACACTTACGACCCAACTGATACTGACACGTACTTTGATAGTCTTATTACAGGCCAAGTTGGTGAGATACAGTGGCCTAACGAAAATAAACACTACCTACTACAGAAATACGATTCGGACAAAGGGTTCCTTATTGGTACTGTCCAACGTAACTCTTTTAGTACTGATAAGACAACTGACGTACGTGGGGCGGCTTGGATTTCCTACGGGTTCCGTTTGCAGCCCCAGATTACCGCTTCTAATTTCCCTGATGGCACCCCTGTTTCGCAAGAACATACGCTTTTAGTCACCTCCTCACTAGGCACAATCCAAGCTAATATAAGCAAGGAATTGTCTGGGGTTGAAGGTACTCTTAATTCTAATTTAGGTATAACTCCCTCCATAACATCTTTTGTAGATGGTTTTGATATTGGTACTGTAGGACTACCTGACCCTCAGTGGTACTTGAGTACGTCTAGAGTAGAACTTGTAGCGGAACCTAATCAACCCGCTAATGATGTAATATACCCCTACGCTTCTCGTTCACCTACTGCTGGCCCTACACAGACAGACTTTGACTTTACGGTGTCACTCGGTGCCTTAGATGCTCCTATAGCTGTTGATCAACCTGTAGGTGGGTTAGATTTAACTGTTAGTCTTGGTACTCCTACCCTAAGATCGTTTAACACACTAACTGTAAATTCTCAGCTAGTTACACTCTCTGAAAACCTGACGGGTATAGAGGCGCAGACAACTGAAATTATATCCTCTGCTGACAGTATACTTATATCTGCGAGTCTTGGAAGTATTGTAACCCTAGCTACTTCTAATGCTACTTGTACTACTAGGCTTGCTACCCTTGGCTTAGGCAACGTAACTTTTGCTGCTAATGCTAACACTGCCCCAAGTGGTGTAGAGGCTACACAAAGCGAGAACTTATCTATTACCGTTACTGGGGATGCTAATGTATTTCCTAGTGGTATAGAGGGAGTACTAACGGTAGGTAGACTTGGAGTAGCTGCTTCAACGCTTATCCCTAGTGTTTCTGGAACCTTAAGCCTTGGTGATATTGGTGTTGCAGCTACAGTACTATTCCCTAGCTACACCTTAACAGCTTCGATAGGAACACTTACAGCTACAGGCATACACTTCGACTTTGAGGCCATCAAGCACTTGTATAACACAAAGAGGTCACAACATGCTGGGTTCCCTGCTAACAGGACTGTCAGCCCTACGTTTAGTACCCCTAGACAAGTTAAGCCACTAAAGTCTACTCAAAACCTAGCTGCATAAGAGGAACTTAAGATATGAGCCTAGTTTGGCCCAACAAAGACCCAGACGAACTGCTAGACTACAGTATTGATTGGTCTGATATTGTTTCTGGGTTTACCATTAGTACGGTAGTCTGGTCTGTAAGGTCTAATGCTAACCCTGCCGAGACTGTCTTAGCTGCTGGTCAAGATTTAACTACTGCTAGTAGTAGTGCTATTGTTGACAGCATACAGAACATACAACAAGCCTTGTCGGGAAACACCTCAATTATATACATTGGTGGTGGAGTAAATGGAAGAGACTACACATTTGTCTGCACTATTACCACAAGTATATCAACAACTATCCAACGGGCTGTAATACTCCGTTGCAGGAGCGTATAATGGCAAAAGGTCTACAAGCAAAAGTAACAGCACACAACGCCAAGTCTAAGCATAAGGTAACGACCTCTATGCTACAGGCTGTGTATCGTCGGGGTATTGGTGCATATAAGACAAATCCCGGATCTGTAAGACCTAACGTAAGTTCTCCTGAGCAATGGGCTATGGCTAGAGTAAACAGTTTTCTTCGTATCGTCTCAGGTTCTAAGTCTCCTAAGCACGACAAAGACCTCTTACCAGCTTCTCATGCTTCTAGTAGCAAGAAGTCTGACGAAGAGGTAACAAAGGCAGAGTATCAGGGAGAGAAAGTTACTTTAAACAAACCTCGTCGCATTAAAGGTGGCAACAAAAAGTTTGAAGTGTTCGTGCAATCAGGTGGCAAGGTCAAGCGGGTAACCTTTGGTGACCCTAATATGGAAATAAGACGCGATGACCCAAAGGCTAGGGCTAACTTCCGTTCTAGGCATTCTTGCGACTCCAAGAAAGATAAGACAACTGCTGGCTACTGGTCATGCAGAATGTGGGAAGGGGGAACCTCAGTGTCAGACCTCACAAAGACAAACATCGAAGGACAAATCCTCAAGGCAGACGACGAACAACGTCTCGTCTATGGGTGGGCCTCAGTCGTTACCGAAAAGGGCGAACCTGTGGTTGATCGCCAAGGCGATGTTATCGAACCAGAGACACTTGTAAAGGCCGTGAATAACTTCATGGAGAATATTCGTGTCGGTAAAGAAATGCACAAAGGGGATCAGATTGGGGCGGTTATCCACTCTATGCCTGTCACCAAAGAGATTGGTGAATCCCTTGGCATCCAGAGTGACCGAGAGGGTTGGGTTGTAGCTTTTAAAGTATACGATGATGACGTCTGGGCTAGGGTCAAATCTGGTGAACTTGCGGCCTTCTCAATAGGTGGTCGTGCAATCAAGGAATCTTATGATGCCTAATTTACTTAAACAACTTGAGTTAGATGAACTGTCCTTGGTTGATCGTCCAGCTAACAAACAAGCAATGGTCTCTCTTTATAAAAGGGACAACTCCGAGGGAGAAACTATGGAGAACGAAGTAGAAAAAATGTCTGATGACATGAAAGCGAAGCTGAAGCCTTACATGGACAAAGGTATGTCCGAGGACGAAGCTATGAAAATGTATAACATGGACATGAAGAAAGAATACCAAGGTCCGTTGGATGAGGTAGACACCATTCAAGCTGAACTAGACCTAGCTAAAGCCGAGATTGATCGCCTTAGCAAATCTCTGGAAGAAGCTGGTTACATTGTTAAAGCAGATGCCATTGAGAAAATGGTTGAGCCTGAGTTTGTGACTTACGGTGACGAACAAATCAACAAAGCTGACATTCCTGCGCCTATCCTTAAGGCACTAGAAGAAGCAGAAGTTGCTAAAGCAGACGCTATCTTGGTTAAAAAAGCTGAAGCAGAACTTCCACACTTCGACCTTGAAGTAGCCAAATCATTGGTTGCCAAGTTTGAAGCTGAAGAAACAGTAATGCAAGCACTCAAAGCTGCCGATAAGGTTTTTGAAGAAAGCATGACTGAACTGGGTAAATCTGATGCTGACGGTGAGTTTTCGACTGCCGCTGACAAACTTGACGCACTCGTAAAGTCCTACATGGACACCAACAAAATGAAAAAGAGCGAACATGCTTTGGCTTATGCTGCTGTAGCTAAGACCGATGAAGGCAAGGCTCTAATCACTAAATCCTATAAAGGGGAATAAACATGGCTGTTATGCAATCACGGGATACCCGTACTGTAATCGCAGGGGCAGACCTTTCTGCTGCTCAATTTAAATTCGTTAAACTAGACTCTGCTGCTGAAGCTGTTCTGGCTGGTAATGGTGAAAGTGCTTTTGGTGTATGCCTCGTAGGTGCCGCTGAAGATAATGCCGCTACTGTAGTTGTCCAAGGTAAGACAATGGTAAAATGTGGTGGTACTGTTACCGCTGGTGGTGCTGTTGGTATTGATGCCGCTGGTCTAGCTGTGGACGCTGCTTCTACTGACATCATCATGGGTTATGCAACTGAAGCTGGTGTTACTAGCCAGATCATTGCTATCGAACTCATCCAAGGCGGCAACGCTGCTGCTTAAGTTAGCATAGAATAAGGAAGAACTATTATGCCACTATTAACTCCATCACAGGTGCATATCGACACCCCTCTGTCTAACTTGACACTGGCGTATGCACAATCACAAACTAACTTTGTCGCTGACAAGGTATTTCCAACAGTAGGTGTTGCTCGTCAGTCTGACAAGTACTACATCTATGACCGTGCCAACATGAACCGCACAGGTGACGTAAAGAAACTTGCGCCACGCACTGAGGTTAATCGTATTGGCATGACCATCTCCAACAGCAGCTACTTCGCTGATGTATACGGACTTGGTATGGACTTCGATGAGCAAACTATCGCTAACGAAGACGAAGTGCTGAACATTCGTTCTGCTGGTGCTGAAACTCTGGCAATGCGCCTGATGATCCACCGCGAAGAAAACTTTGCTACAACATTCTTCTCTACAGGAGTTTGGGGTACTGAGGTCGCTGGTGCAGCTTCTGGTGCAGGTACTCCTGTCTACTGGAACGACTACACCAACTCAACACCTATCACTAACGTAACTGATGCTCGTCGTGCGATGCAACTCAAGTCGGGCGGCTACAAGCCAAACACTATGGTTGTTGGTAAGGTAACACGGGACGAACTCATCAATCACCCAGACATTCTGGCACGTTTGAATGGTGGTTCTACCGTTAATAACCCAGCGTTGATTACAGACGCTAAGTTGGCTGAAATCTTTGAGGTAGAAAACTTCTTCGTCATGGAAGCTGTCAATAACACTGCTGTTGAGGGTGCTGCTGAAAGCAATGCCTTTATCGGTGGTAAACACGCCCTGTTGTGTCACACACCTTCAAGTGCTGGTCTTATGACCCCTGCTGCTGGTATGACATTCGCTTGGAACAACATTCCCGGCGCAAACAACTTGGGTATCACTGTTGAATCCTTCTCGGATGATGCACTGAAGCGTCAGCAAATCGCTGAACATATCCAAGTTAAAATGTCTTACGACATGAAAGTTGTTGGCGCAGACTTGGGCTACTTCTTTAAAGACATCGTACAATAAATGTACCTTGGTGGGGGGCTTAGGTGTCCCCTACCTTACCCAACATAGGATACCCCGACAATGCACCCTTCATACCTTGGCTGGCAGATAGACTGGCCTGTTTTCGTAAAAAGACCATTTACCTCAGACGGTAAACAGTGGGAAACCCAAGAACACTATAACTGGTTAAATCGTGGCTTAGGATCAGAGTCTGTCGCACAGTTATATCTTCAAGGCTTTATCCACCACAATAGAGAATTAGAGAAGCAAGCTAAAGTTGGAGATAGGCTAAGTGAACTAACTGGCCCACAACTAGACAAGCTGATAGGACTTCTAAACGCAGAAGTAAAATCTAACACTAACAGTACTAAAGAATATAACGACAAGAAAGTTAAGCAGTCTAAGATAGATGCTAAACAACGTGCCTTACTAAGAAGTTACCTTCGTAACAACAGATGGATCGAAGAGAAGTTCTTTGAAATAAGAGACGGTATATTAGAAGACTAAAGCAGGAGTAGACGATGGGGTGGACATATGACCCAACAAATCTTGGAACGGCAGATGCAGCCCAACGTCTTAACTCTGTTAGGCTATTAGTAGGTGATACTGACACTGCTGATCGTCAGTTAGAAGATGAAGAGATAACCTTTGGTTTAGGCCAGAATAATAACTCTATTTATCACACTGCTAGTTGGTCAGCTAGAACTATCGCCTCTAAGTACTCAAGACAGGTAACAACAGCTTTAGACGGTGCTTTAAGTGCTGACTATTCTGACCTAGCTAAACAGTACCTGTCACTGGCAGACACCCTAGAGTACCAAGCTAAGACTGCTGGTGGTAACATAGGCATCTACGCTGGTGGTATCTCTAAGACCGCTGTAGAGGCTGTCAGGGACAACACAGATCGTATCAAGCCTTCTTTCCGTAGGGACAGGTTTAAGAACCCACCAAGCTACAATGGTGAAGACTACAACTCATCGTATGACTAAGGTAGGTTAACATGTCGTTTAGATCATATGACCTCCTTAACCTAGTTAACAAGTTTGGGGAGCCTCTTACGCTTAAGAAGGTGACTACTTCTGGCACGTATAATCCTGCTAATGGTACTATCACTGGATCAGCGACTACTGACTACTCCTTTACTGGATACTTCTATAACTATGATAATGGTATAGCTGGTAACATTGATGAGATACGCAGAGGTACTCGTAAGTGCCTTATTTCCGCTTCTAGCCTATCTGTAGTACCAGATGATGAGGATCAGATAATAGGAAATGGAGACACAGTTAATATTCTGTCTGTTGTTACTATCTTCTCTAGTGGCGTTGCACTATGTTACATCTGTGATGTGAGGGAATAATGAGTATACAGAAAACCTTTAGTGACATTAGGGGTAGAATAGATAGTTCAGTTAGTAGGGGTCTTAAGGTTAAGGCTAAACGAATAGCTGATTACACTGTTATGATCTCTCCTGTCTACTCTGGTGCATATGTAGAGTCTTTTTCTATCAAAGCCCGTGGTGAAGGTGGTGGACGTAGTAGGTCTTCAGACGCAAGAGACGCTAAAGAAAGGTCTCCTGATCCAGACCGCCACAAGATGATAGCCCTAGACCAACTATACAGCGATATAACTGCCTTGGGTACAGATAAGATTGATGGTTTTGTTCTAAGGAACAGGTCTCCCCACGTAAGGGAAGTAGAAAACGGGTCTATTGAAAATAATGTACCTGCCCATAAAGTCTTTGAGAGGGTAAGAAGAAAATTTGGCTAGTATTCATTCAGACATTAGGGCCGCTTTGGAAAGCAAGTTAGCTGGTATATCTGGCATACCTCCAATAGCTTTTGACAATGTACCCTACGACCCCACAACTGGTACTAGCTTCATTAAGTCTCTGTACATTCCTGTTACCCGTACCCCTGCTGTAAGAGGCTTAAACCCTTCTCAGCGTTATGGTGGCATCTACGCAGTCACTGTGTACTGTCCAGAGGGTAATGGCCCAGCAACTGCTGATGGTATCGCTAACACAGTTATAGAGAACTTTGAAGCTGCCACAGACGTATCACTAAACAGCTTTAACGTATCAATAGACTATGCCGAAAGACAGCAAGGTTTCTTGGATACACCTTGGTACTATATACCGATAAATATCGGCTGGTACATTTATCACTAATTAGAGGCGTAAGCCTTGCTCACTAGGAGAATAACACATGCCTACCTTCGCACAGGGTTCACGGTCTAGCCTAAGCTACATCACTGAGTCCACATTCGGAACTACCCCTGCTGGTAACTTCCAGAACATCCCATTCACTTCACATGGTCTTAACTTAACTAAAGACTTGGTTGCTGGTACAGACATTCAAGCTGACCGTATGCCTCGTCATGAGCGTCATGGTAACAAACAATCTGCTGGTGACATTGTATGTGACCTCCGTAAAGGTGACTACGACCCATTCCTTGAGTCAGTCATGCTTAACACTTGGACAAACTCTGGCACCAACGACTACCTTACTGTAGGCACAACACCTAAGTACTTCTCCATTGAGGATTACTCTGCTGACATTGATCAGGCTCGTCTGTTTACAGGTCAAACTGTTTCCACTATGGGTATCTCTATTGCCCCTAACCAGATGGTAACTACTACCTTTGGTATGGTTGGTAAAGGCATGACTATTGGTGCTACAGAGAAGACACAGGACGCAGCAAGCACTAACTCCCCCTTCGATGCCTACTCAGGAGACCTACAGATTGGTAACAATGTAGCTGGCCTTACATCATCTGCTATCATTACCGCTATCGACTTCAATGTAACGAACTCCTTCGCACCCACTTTTGTTGTCGGCTCTGATGAAGCACCAGCACTTGAGGTTGGTCGTGCAGAAGTAACAGGTACATTCTCCGCATACTTTGATGACGCTGCCCTGATTAACCGTTTCCTTAACGAGACAGAATCAGCTATTCAAGTATCTGTCAATGACCCCACTGCTGCTAATGCTTACACCTTCCTATTCCCACGGGTTAAGATTAACTCTGCCGATGTAGGTGTAGATGGGCCAACTAGCCGAATTATTAGCCTTTCCTTCACCGCACTGTACGATACGACAACTACAAGTAACTTGAAGATTACTCGTACAGACTAATCCCTAGCTAGGGCGGGGGGCATTGGTGTCGGGTCTGATGCTCCCCATTTAAATCTACCCGACTAACCCTGACCCAAGGAACCTGACAATGGACTTAAAGAACTTAACACCGACCAGTGATACCGTAGACGTTACTATCGTACACCCTACAACACTGGAACCTTTGACTAACGATGACAAGTCAGAAATGACAATTACTATGTATGCACCCCACTCTAAAGAGTACAAGGGTATATTGCATCACCAAACTAACAAACGGCTTAAGCAAGCCCAAGGTAAAAAGAAGGTCGATATTACGGCTGAGAGTATTGAAGAGGCTACCCTAGAAGTGTTAGTCAAGGCAACTAAGTCTTGGAATATCACATACGATGGTAAGAAGCCTAAGTACTCTGCTGATACAGCCAAAGAGATTTACGAACAAGTGTTTTGGATTAAGGATCAGATTGAGGAGGCTGTAGCTGACTCGCTGGATTTTACCAAGGGCTGATTAATGACCTAGTTGAGTTTGCTGAATTTAACTTCAAACTTAATCAGCGTGATGAATCTGGAACCACCGAGAGAGAACACTTGGAACAAGTACAAAGGCAGACAGGATTAGAACTTAAAGAATTGGATGGACCCGACTTCCCAACTCTTGTGGCTCATATCTGGTCTGCCTTTATTGCGTTAAGCAACTCAAGAACTGGTGGCTTTAGTGGCCCTAACCCGATAACATACGAACAAATAAAAGCATGGAAAGAACTAACTGACACGCCTATGACAGCTTGGGAAGTAGAAGCGGTTAAGAGGCTTGACGGAGTTTATATGAGGGTAAACAATGGCTGATGATGTAATCTCAATTAAGGTGATAGCCGAATCATCATCTGTAGATAAGACCAATAAGAGTGTAGACAATCTTGCATCTACTCTGTTAAAGACAGAAAAAGAAGCCCTAAAGATAAGAAAGGCTTTTAAGCTACTAGATTCCGCTGTTAACTCTGGTAAGATAAACCATCAAAAGTACTCTAAAATGGTTAACGAACTAAATGTTCAAGAGACTATATTGTACAAAAACCTTGGTAAGACAACTAATGCCGTAGGTCAACAAAGTGCATCTATGAGTAATGCCGCACAAAACGCTAAGAAGTTTGCAGACGCACAAAGGCTTGCAGGAAAGAGTACTAACAAGTTTGGTATGTATGCCCAACAAGTAGGTTATCAGGTTGGTGACTTCTTTGTACAGGTGCAGTCAGGTACTAGCGCACTTGTAGCTTTTGGTCAACAGGGTACACAACTTGCTGGTCTACTTCCGGGAGTTGCTGGTGCTGTTATCGGTATTGGTCTATCGTTAGGGACCATGCTTCTTAAGACGTTCCTAGACACCAAAGACGCAGGTAAACAGCTTGAAGAAAGCATAAAAGGTGTTGAAAACGCACTCTCTAACTTAAGTAATGTATCTTCTATGTTGCGAGATACACTAGGCGCACCCTTTAGTGAGGCTAACACTCAACTAAAAGAGTACTTGGAGCTGCTTGAAAAATCTTCTGCTGCAAAAGTGCAAGATGCAATAGCTTTGGCTTTTGGTGCAAAGGGTGAATCAACTGGTATTTTAAACGAATTAAAAGTGTTAGCTGATGACATGACTAACATACCCTTTTACCAAATGGAGTGGTTAAGAGATTTAGTAGGGGTACAATATGGCCCAACTAACGAAGAAATTGCTAATGCAGAAGACATACTAAGGGTTAGGGAAGAGATTGCAGAAATACTACGTGGTACGGCTGCACAACCTCGTATTATAGAAGGGGTAGAAGGCCTTAGAGAACTAGGCGATGATTTACTTGCGTACTCTAAGCAGTTTAATGGGGCGTTAGGGGAAAGAATTAGAACCCTAATGTTTGAAGCGGGTCTGACACAGTTAATGGTTGACGCTGAAAAAGCTAAGGGTGATGCTGCTGATGCTACTACTAAAAAACAACTAGCCCTTATAGATGATTTGCTTAATGCGGCTGAAAAAGCCGCTGCTGAAGCTAAAAGAGCCACTGAGCAGCAAGCGAGAGAAGAGATCAAAGTTTTTGAGGCTGTAAATACTCAACGATCTAATGCTAACATGGCCCTAGAAAAAGCAAATATAGCCCAACTAAAACAAGTCGGTGATTTAATTAATGCTAGGGATAGGGAAAAGCAACTAGTAATGACAATCGCAGCAGCACAAGTTGAAGCTGTTGGTGGAACGGCTGCTCAACAAATTGAAGCGGCTAAATTAGCTGAAGAAATTCTTAAAATCAAGCACGATATGGAAGATGCAGCATTGGCGGCTAAGATTTTTGAAGAAGCTATTAAAAATGCAAGTGGCTCTGGAAGAGGTGTAGACCCACGCAAGTTTATGGAGGAAAGCCCTATAGGTTGGCTTACCCCAGAGGTGTTAAAAAAATACAAAGAGTTCATGGCTGAACAAAATAAGGGAAAAGGCAAAGAACCAAAAACTATGGAAGGCCCAATCAAGGCTCTGGAAAGACAGATAGAGTTAAGTAAGGCTTTGTTTGGATTGGAGGGTGAAGAACGTAGGCGTAAAGAAGTCTTTATGCAACTTGAGTTCCAGAATAGAGACCTCTTGAAGCAGTATCAGGAAGACCCAGAAAGACTTCAAGCTATAGCAGATGAAGTAGCTGCACAAGAAAAACTAACTAAGGTATTTGAGGAACAGAGACAAGCACAGAAAGACTTGGCAGATAGTATTGCGACTAGCATGGGTGATGCACTTACATCTATAGTAGATGGTACTAAGAGTGTATCTGATGCCTTTAAGGATATGGCTAGGGCTATCATTGCTGAGTTATATCAAATCTATGTCGTTAAACAGATCACAGGTATGATTAGTTCTGCTATAAATCCTTATCTACCTCAAGTGCCTAATGCTAATGGTAATGCTTTCTCTGGTGGTAACATAGTACCTTATGCTGATGGTGGTGTCGTAAGTGCTCCTACTATGTTCCCTATGAATGATGGTCGCACAGGTCTTATGGGAGAAGCTGGCCCAGAAGCTATCATGCCTTTGAAAAGGGGTAAAGATGGTAAGCTAGGTGTACAGGCAGAAGGTGGTGCTGGTGACGTTATTATTCATCAGAACTTTAACTTCCAAGCTAACGGTGATGAGAGTGTTAAGAAGATCATAGCACAACAAGCCCCAGCTATCGCTAACATGACTAGGAAGCAAATACTAGATGATCGTCGTAGAGGTGGTCAGATGAAACAGGCATTTGGGTAAGGAAATATTATGACCGGCTTACTAAAGACTGCACCAACTGACATAGGCTTTGCACAAATAACTCTTAGTGCTATGAACGCTGTTGCCACCTCTGAGTCTCCCTTTACTTATAAACAACAGGTAGTACAACACACAGGCCAAGCATGGAAAGCCTCGGTCACTATTCCACCTGTACGTAGGGACTTAGGTGAACCTTGGGTAGCTTTCTTGTTGTCGTTACAAGGTCCAGTTAATAATTTTCTCTTAGGTGATCCTAACTGTGCAGCCCCAAGGGGTACAGCAGTAAATGGTGACATAGTAGCAACTGGTACTGCTGGTGCATCATCTGTTACTTTAACTCTTAGTAATGGTGGTACACTTAAAGCTGGTGACTACATACAACTAGGGTCTCTAGCTACATCTAAACTGCACAAGGTCTTAGCAGACATTTCTGCTACGGGGGTAGTGGATATATGGCCTAACCTCAAGGATACTTATTCAGGCGCTGACCCTACTAGTGCCGTAATTGTAGAGGGTGCCAAGGGTGTCTTCAGACTAACAAATAATGTGCAAGAGTGGCAGATAGGTAACTCTAGTACCTATGGTATCTCCTTTGAGGCTGTAGAGGTAATTACATAATGACTAGGACTATTCCCTCGGTAGTACTTAATGCCCTAGACGAGGATGTAATCTCTCCCTTCTTTGCTGTAGAACTTTTGTTTGATAGTCCTAATGAGATACACTTGTGGACAGGTGTAGGAGACCTAGATTATGACGGAAAGATTTGGGTTGGAACAGGAAACCTTCTAGCTATCTCCGCTATAGAAGAGGGATCAGATTTAGCTGTTAAGGGTGCTACACTAACTTTTAGTGGTATAACGACAGAGATACTTTCTTTAGCCCTTGCAGAGCCTTATCAGGGGCGTGTGTGTAATATCTACCTTGGTGTAACCTCTGATGAAACTGCGCTAACACAGTTATTCTCTGGTTACATGGATCAGATGAATATATCTGAAAGTGCAGATGAAGCCGCTATTGAGTTAACTGTAGAGAATAGGCTAATAGACTTAGAGAGACCACGTATTGCTAGGTACACTTCTGCTTACCAGAAGTCAGTATATCCCGGAGACCTTGGCTTAGACTTTGTTGAAGACTTACAAGATAAAGAAATAGTCTGGGGCAGGTCTGTTGGTTAGTTTTCAGCAAGAGTTTCTGTGCCAAGTTAAGGATGAGTGTATCCCCTTGATAGAAAGACACTGGGAAGAGATAGCCATTAACAAAGATCGCATTAAGCTAAACCCAGATTGGGACGCTTATGACTTACTAGAAGACTCAGGTAGGCTTACTATATTTACCGCCAGAAGTTCTGAAAAGCTAGTTGGTTATCTTGTAGTCTTGTTGGGCAATAACATACACTATAAAGACCATGTGTTTGCCTCTAATGACATAATCTATCTTCATCCAGATTACCGTAAAGGTATGACAGGTGTTAAGTTGATAAAGTTTGCAGAAAAGTGTCTAAAGAAAGATGGGGTATCAGTTATGGTTATGAATACTAAGGTACACAGCCCGTTTGACATAATACTTGAGAGGCTAGGCTTTACGCCTATAGAAAGACTTTACTCTAAGTACATAGGGGGTAACTCTTAATGGCTGTTGTAGGTGCTGCTTATGCTGTAGGGGGTTTTACAGCCGCCGCTGGTGTTGTAATTCAGTCGGCAGTATTTCGTTATGTAGTTATGTCTGTTGTTACAAGCATAATTATGAGGTCTCTGGCTCCGACCCCTACTGCACCTACATTTGGTGGGGGCAATAAGAAAAACAGAGGTTATAACGTAACACAGACAGGTGCTGCATTAGACCATCAAGTTATCTATGGTAAGATGAAAGTCGGTGGTGTTAGAGTATTTGATGGTACTACAGGTACAGACAACGTACAACTACATAGAGTATTAGCCTTTGCTGGACATGAGATAGAGTCTTTTGAAGAGATATACATTAACGATGAAGTAGCAACTATAGACGGTAGTGGTAATGTTACCTCTCCTAGTCGTTATAGTGGTCTAGTCACAATCAAGGAACACTTAGGTACATCTACTCAAGCTGCCGATAGTAGTTTAGTTAGTGCTGTGTCTGGTTGGACAGGGAACCATAGACTTCGTGGTATTGCTTACCTGTATGTTAAGTTGACCTATGACACAGATGCCTTCCCTAATGGCGTACCTGAGATTAGTGCTGTCATTAAAGGTAAGAAGGTATATGATCCTAGAACCTCTACTACCGCTTGGTCTGATAATCCTGCCCTGTGCATAAGAGACTATCTTGCGAGTACTGGTTATGGTTTGGGAGAAGCCTCTGCCAACATAGATGACACAACTTTTACTGCTGCTGCTAATATCTGTGACCAGACTAATACAGATGCTGGTACAACACGTTACACAATGAACGGTGCTTTCACTACGGGGTCTACACCTGTAGACTTCTTGCAAGATGCCATAACTTCTATGGGTGCTACCCTGTGGTATAACCAAGGTGCATGGAAGGTTAAAGCTGCTGCGTGGACTGCTGCTTCAGTTAACTTTGATGAGAACGATCTTAGGTCAGGCATAAGCCTAGCCACTAGGAACTCTCGTAGGGACAACTTCAACAATGTTAATGGTACGTTTAGGGGTGACGAAAGTAATTGGCAAGTAACAGACTTCCCACCTGTAACTAATGCTGACTTTGTTACTGCTGATGGTGGTCAAGAATCTTCACTAGACCTAGACCTTACTTTTACTGACAACTCTATAGAGGCTAGAAGAATAGCTAGGGTAGTTCTAGAAAGGAATAGGCAGCAGCTTACCATTGAGGCGTCCTTTGGTCTTAGGGCTTTCCAAGTACAGACAGGTGACAACATAACCCTAACTAACACTAGACTTGGTTGGACTAACAAAGAGTTTGAGGTTATGTCTTGGAACTTTGCCTCTGTGGACGAGTACGACTTACAAGTAAACATGGTGCTTAGGGAGATTTCATCTAGTGTCTTTGATGAAGTTGACGATGGTATAGTCTACGAAAGAGATAATACTACTTTGTTGTCAGCCTTTGAAGTTCCTACTTTAGCCTTTACTACTTCTAACCTGAGTACTGAAGTAAGAAGAGTCAGGGGTAAAACTCTGGGCGTCTTATACATTGATGTTGTCAACACAAGTTCCATAGCAGATAAGGTAGAGGTACAGTATAAAAAGCCAAGCGAGACTGACTTCACAAACTTAGCTACCCTTGGTGCATTTGTGGGTACAGAAAGGGTTGAGGTTGTTGGTGTAGAAGAGGGACTACATGATATAAGAGTACAAGCTATTAACTCTCTTGGTATTCATGGAGACTTTACTACTGTATCTAACTACGATGTCATAACCCTAAGTGCGCCTCCAGCAGATGTAACTAACTTTACTGGTAACATGGTTACTGGAGGCTTTGAACTTAGTTGGACACCTGTGTCTGACCTAGACTTAGCCCACTATGTAATTAAGTACTCTAAGGTACTGTCAGGGGCATCCTACGCTTCTGCTACAACTGTTCGGGAGTCTGTACCCGCAAGTGATAGTTCCGTTATTTTTACAGAGTATAAACCGGGAACTTACTTTATTAAAGCTGTAGATGATGCCAGCAGCGGGTCTAATGAATCAGTAAACGCAGCTAAACTTATTGAAAACATAGAAGCTGTGAGGAACACTGAGATATTTACCTCGGTTACTGAAAGTCCAAACTTCAATGGAGTAAAGGTTAATGTAGAGAACAGTTCATTAGGTCTTAGTCTTGCTAAGTTACCTACGTTTGATACTGCACCAGAGGCTACGTTTGATGCAAGGGGCGCTGACACAACCCCTGTAGGCGTATTTGATGACTTTGATAGCTTTGCAAGCACAGGCTTCTACTACTTTGAAAACTATGTTGACTTAGGCTCTAAGTTTCAGAACATAGTTTCTTATGCAGAGGAAAAGTCAAGGTTTGATAAGACACAACTCTTTGACTCCGAGGGTGGACTGTTTGATGCTCAGACAACCTCTTTGTTTGATGACGCTGGTCCTTCTATTAATGACGTTAGCACGGAGTTTCAGACAAGACATACAGATGATGACCCTGCTGGCACACCTACTTGGTCTGATTGGGTAGCGGTAAATGCTCAGTCCGGCAACGAAATAATAGCGAGAGCCTTTGAGTTCAGATTAAAGTTAGACTCTAGTAATACTAACGCATCTCCGCTTGTGTCAGCCTTGTCTGCCACCATAGACATGCCAGAGTACTTAGTGTCCGGTAAAGACATAACTTTTACGGGTACAACTAACATAGTATATAATATACTTGGAGTGGCTCACCCTTTCAATGCACCACCTGCTATCGGGTTGTCCATAGCTAATTTAGCTGAGACAGACAGATACACTATCACAAACAAAACTAGGTCAGGGTTTACTATAAACACCTTTACTGGTGGCTCTGCTAGTACCAACAGCGTAACAATAGACTATGTAGCTAATGGCTACGGGAAGGAGTTCACCTAATGGCTCAATTTGACTTTACAACAGCCGATGGGCCGATAGTAGGAACTAAGAGTTTCCCTAATACTAGGGCCGATATTAACTCTGCACTACTAGCCCTAGTCTCTAATTCCTCTGGTGATGCAGAGCCTACAGGAACCCAAGCCAATCAGTTCTGGTATGAGACTGACACTAACACCCTTAAGATCAGGAATGAAGCTAATGATGGTTGGATAAATGTCCTTACACTAGATGAAAGTATGACTGCCTCCGCATCAGAACTTAACTTGCTTGATGACTTAACTAGGGGTTCGATCCTGTATGGGGATGCAAGCGGTGAAACCGCACGATTGGCTAAGGGCGCAGCCAATACAGTCTTAACATCTGATGGCACGGACATAAGTTGGGCTGCTGCGGCTGGTGGCGGTGGCTCTATGGAATTTATCGCCTCTTCAGGTGCTATATCTAATGCAGCAGATGTACAGTTCAGGGCGCAAGATGGTCACTTTGATTCTACTAAGTATGACCATTATGAGTTTTGGTTTCAGCATGTAATTCCTGAATTGGATGCTAAAACATTAAAGGCGCAAACAAGTACTAATGACGGCGGTGCTTATGCTAGTACAGATGGTGATTATCACAGTAATTCAACTACTGATAGGGACAGTTTGCCAGTTACACATGCTGATGTTGGCAGTGACACTAATGAGTTTGGGGTAAGTGGCAAATTTTATTTATTTTCGCCTCACACAACTTCTGCTTATACATATTCAAAGACCACTACTGTTTTTATGGGAGCAGCCAGCGGTGCAATTCAAGGCGGTGAAACAAATAGTCCACATCAAGGTGTTGGTGTCAGACTAGCTGCAGAAGATGTAGATGCAATTAAGTTTTCCTTCTCTAGTGGCAACATTGAGTCAGGTGAAATCGTAATGTATGGAATAAAAAAATCATAGGGGGCTAACATGCCACGATACCATAACATAAACGGGCAATCTGTGCAGTTCACTGCTGATGAAGAAGCCGCCCGTGATGCAGAAGAGCAAGCATGGGCTGATGGAGCGGACACTCGTGCTGCTGTAGCTGTTCGTGAAGAACGGGACGCAC